>Ga0335081_10000023_pt1 | contig 274577 bp, 276 predicted proteins | sample Lox_Sample_35_FD_206713 | JGI IMG/M metagenome (GOLD analysis project Ga0335081, IMG submission 206713) | Soil microbial communities from Loxahatchee National Wildlife Refuge, Florida, United States - Lox_Sample_3.5 | ecosystem: Environmental > Terrestrial > Soil > Wetlands | place: USA... | reverse complement strand
CAATTGCGGTTCAATCCGCGCCCACTGGTCATCGCTCAGCCAGAATAGATTCCTGCTCATCTTCCTTCCCCAATACGAATCAGTGCCGTATTGTCGGGGCAGAAAGATTAATGAGTTTTGACCCTAGTAGTCCATTCCGGCCATGTCTCCGCCCGGCATCGGCGGCGGGGTCTCCTTCTTTGGCGCTTCGGCCACCATAGCCTCGGTGGTGATCAGCAGACCAGCAACCGATGCAGCATCCTGCAGAGCACAACGCACTACCTTGGTCGGGTCGATAATGCCCTTGGCGACGAGGTTGCCGTATTCACCAGTTTGCGCATCAAAGCCGTAGGTGTACTGCTCGTGCTCGAGGATCTTGCCTACAACGATCGATCCATCCTCGCCCGCGTTGATTGCTATTTGTCTGGCTGGGGCTTGAATCGCCTTCCGCACGATTTCAACGCCATGCTTCTCGTCTTCGTTATGCGTGCGCAGATGCTTCAACGTATCTATTGACCGGAGCAAGGCCACGCCGCCGCCGGGCAAAATGCCTTCCTCAACCGCGGCACGGGTCGCATGCATCGCGTCGTCAACCCGATCCTTGCGCTCCTTCACCTCGACCTCGGTGGCGCCGCCGACGCGGATCACCGCGACGCCGCCGGCAAGCTTTGCCAGCCGTTCCTGCAGCTTCTCCCGGTCGTAGTCGGACTTGGTCTCCTCGATTTCCGCCTTGATCTGCGCCACCCGGGCAGTGATGTCGCTCTTCTTGCCGGCGCCGTCGATGATCGTGGTGTTTTCTTTGTCGATCATCACCTTCTTGGCGCGGCCGAGCATGGAGATGGTGACCTTGTCGAGCTTGACGCCCAAGTCCTCGCTGATCGCCTGCCCACCGGTCAGAATAGCGATGTCCTGCAGCATGGCCTTGCGGCGATCGCCGAAGCCTGGCGCCTTGACGGCGGCGACCTTCAGCCCGCCGCGCAGCTTGTTGACCACAAGCGTGGCGAGCGCCTCGCCTTCGACGTCCTCGGCCACGATCAGTAGCGGCTTGCTGGTCTGCACCACTGCCTCGAGCAGCGGCAGCAGCTCGTTCAATGCCGATAGTTTCTTCTCGTAGATCAGGATGTAGGGGTTCTCCATCTCCACCCGCATCTTGTCGGCGTTGGTGACGAAGTAGGGCGAGATGTATCCACGATCAAATTGCATGCCCTCGACCACCTCGAGCTCGGTCTCGAGGCTTTTGGCTTCCTCAACGGTGATCACGCCCTCGTTGCCGACCTTCTTCATCGCATCGGCGAGGAACCTGCCAATTTCCGCATCCCCATTCGCAGAAACGGTGCCGACCTGGGCAATTTCTTCATTGGAGGTGATTTTCTTGGAGTTCTTTTTTAAATTTTCGACGACAGCATCGACAGCAAGATCCACGCCGCGTTTGAGGTCCATAGGATTCATCCCGGCCGCGACCGCCTTGGCGCCCTCCCTGACGATCGAGGCGGCGAGCACAGTCGCGGTCGTGGTGCCATCGCCGGCGATGTCGGAGGTCTTCGACGCGACCTCGCGCACCATCTGTGCGCCCATGTTCTCGAATTTGTCCTTCAGTTCGATTTCCTTGGCGACCGTGACCCCGTCCTTGCTGATGCGGGGAGCGCCGAAGCTCTTGTCGAGCACTACGTTGCGGCCCTTGGGGCCGAGCGTCACCTTCACCGCGTTGGCGAGAATGTCGACGCCGCGCAGCATCTTGTCGCGCGCATCGACCGAGAATCTGACTTCCTTGGCAGCCATTTGAACCTTCTCCCTGTGATCTTGCCGATTACGATGTCGAACTACGCGGCCTTCCTCTTGGCCGCCGGCTCATCGATGATGCCCATGACATCGGACTCCTTCATGATCAGGAGCTCCTCGCCGTCGATCTTGACCTCGGTGCCTGACCATTTGCCGAACAGCACGCGATCACCGACCCGGAGATCGATAGGGACGAGCTTTCCGCTGTCGTCGCGGCCGCCCGGCCCCACGGCAACAACCTCGCCCTGCGACGGTTTTTCCTTGGCGGTGTCAGGGATGATGATACCGCCGGCGGATTTCTCCTCGGCCTCAATACGACGGACGAGAACACGATCGTGTAACGGACGGAACTGCATGAACTCCTCCTCTCCCAAGCCAGTGATATTCTAGAACCGGTGGACACCCCGGCGGTCTAACCGCGCACCGGCGTAATCTGCGCGGTCGCGTCCGGTGTCACTTGCACGGAGGCCATTGGCGCCAGGAAAGCGCGGGGCCGGCGGATCGGGATCGCGGCTGAAGTCGACCCGAACGACGTTGCTCTCTCGCGCAATCACATGGCGATCGACGACGCTCAACATGGGAACACCCGTTTCCGGCTACTGGGCTAACGCGCCGCTGCCAGGCTCGCGGCGGAGCAGGCCGCGGCGGTGATGCAGCACGCGCCGATAACGCTCGCCGTTGGCTTGCCGATCGAGCGTCCGCAACGCTTCCATGATGTCATCGAACCGCACCGGAACGCCGCCTGCGTTTGCGCGGAGATCGGGAGCCGCCTCCATCGCGCAGGCGTCCGACGCCCACGATGCCAGAATGGCGCGCTTCTCGTTGAGCGTCAGGTCGGGATCGTTCACGACCTCGGAAGGACGCCCGAAAGCCTGCGCCGGGTGCAAAAGCTGGCTGAGATCATAGTTATCGCTGTTATCGCTTGTTCTGTCGTTCATATCCTTTCTCCTTCGACAGGGGTTACGACAAGGCGTTTGATCAAGAGACTCGGATCGTTCGCGGCTTGGCTTTCTCGGCCTTGGGCAGGGTCAGCGACAACACGCCGTCGTTCAGTTCGGCGCCGATCTTGTCCTGATCGATGGCATTGGAAAGCCGGAAGCTGCGCGAATAGTTGCCGATGTTGTATTCGGTATAGACCGGCTGGAGGCCCCGATATTTGGCGAGATCGAGCCGGCCCTCGACAAAGAGGACGCCTTCCTCGACGCGAACATCGACATTGGCCTTCTCGACGCCCGGCATCTCCAGAACGACCTTCAGGGCATCCCGGTCTTCATAAATATCCGCCGTCGGCACGAATGTGCGCGCCGGAATCGTGCTTTCCTCTTTGCCTTCGAGCTCGCGCTTTTTCTGCACCTGCAATTCTTGAGGGGACATCACGCTCCTCCGAATGTTGACTTTCCGCTTTCAGGTCGTTGTCAGCTGATGGTGATCGTTCGCGGCTTATCGCGCTCGGACCGTGGCAGGAACAATGCCAGGATGCCGTCGCGATACTCTGCCTTGATCCGGTCGGGCTCTAATTGGACGGGAAGGGAAATGGTGCGGTCGAACTCTCCCGCGACGCGTTCGTGGCGGTGGACGCTGACGCCGTCCGGGTAGGACACCGCCTTCTTGCCCGCGATGCGGATTGTGTTTTCCTTGGCTTCGATCTGCAGGCTGCTCTTGTCAACGCCCGGCAGCTCGATGATCGCCAGAAGGTCGCCGCCCTGCTGGAAGACGTTGATCGGCGGGAAAGGTCCCTCGCTTGTGGTCCGGTCTTGCAGCCAGTCGCTGGCCAGACGCGCGTCGAGCGCCCGCTGTAGATTGAACAGTGCCTCGAATGGATCGACAAAAGCCGTGATCATGCTCGCACCCCGCTGCCAGTAACGCGGAGCGGTGCTCGAACGGCTATGGACGCTCTTGCCCCTCCGCAATATTTCGATTTGGTTTGAGCTTTGGCACTGTCAAGAGGGAAGTGCCAAAAATTTTTGACTTGCCCTATCCCATTGGGGAACCATGAAAATTTATCGGCCGTCGTGCCTATCCCGGCTGCGCCGGTAAGCGCTTTTTAACCGTCAAATCTTTTCTATGGCGGCAGAAAACTCGGCGTCGAAGTTTTCGAGGATGAGCCCGTCTGACAGCCATTCCGCGAGCAAAGTCTATGCCCGCGTTGCGCACGCCGTCTTGGCTCCGCGCGACCTCGAAGCAAGCTTGCTGTTGAAAGCAGCCGCGAAGCTGCAGGCCGTTCTGGAGGCATGGGACCAGAAACCCCCATCGGGCCTTTCAGACGCTTTACAGTACAATCGCCGGCTCTGGATCGTGTTCATCGATGCCGTCATGCGCGACGACAACAGCCTGCCGGCCGCAACGCGCCAGAACGTCCTGAATTTGGCCATGTTGGTGATGGCTGAGACCTTTTCTCTCATGACTGCGCCGAAACACGAGCACCTGGCAAATCTTATTCAGATCAATCGCGCCATCGCTGCCGGGCTCGGCAGCAAGAATGGTAAATGCCAGCCGCAGCGCGCGGCGTAGGGTCGCCCGGCTTGGGCCAGGACCAGCACTCGCCTAGAGCCAACTCGCGAGCGGCACCAACCGGTCGGCCGCTAAAGCACGCGACGGCACCCAATTTTGCGGACGATGTTTCCGCGGTTTGCGTTCGGTTTGTTTCCGACAGAGCCAAAATCCACCGCGCACACTGTGTAGCCATCATTCATCCGCGGCAGCCAGCGCGTCTCGCAACAGCTCATGCGCGCGCGTTACGCGTTTTTGTGCTTGCGTCAGTGCCAGCGACGTGCGCCACAACTCCGAAACGCTCTGGTCCCATGCATGCAGTGCTGCATCAAGCGTTGATTGGGCAGCCTCCAACTCAGCTTTCGCCTCATCGACCAGCGATTGACTCATTTAGTCCTCTCGTTACTGGTCGCTCGTCAGGTTTGACGCTTAGCCGCTCCACCTCGGCCCAGCCGCGAAATGCATAACCGGCGTTGCGCTCTTCTGCTTCGCCGACTGCTCCTTCGAGGCGGTGGAGGACGCTCCTTTGTAGAGCGGGGCGACCCGCCTCTGGTAGCCGACCATGAAGCGAACCGCATGGTCGAGATTTCGCACGACAATGTCGCCTTTCAGCGTCAGAGGCGGATCAAAGGTAAATCGTGGCATCGCCGGTGATCGCTGATCTCGTGCCCTTATTGCCGGGGCTCTCTTCGCCGCGGCGAACGCTCACATCGCGGCCGCGGCTCCACGGGACCAAATCTCTCATAGCCATGATGACCTTCTTTCGGCGGGCCCGCGGCGCAACGGTTACGCAGGCGCTGCGGGCCCTGGGCTTGAGCCCGACCTGACAAGAGGTTCAGGCCGCGAGCTTGTGCTCGATTTGCTTGTTGTCGTTTCCGGCGTTGATCGCGATCCGACGCGGCTTCATCGCCTCGGGGATTTCCCGGACCAAATCGATCTTCAGGAGTCCGCCTTCGAACGAGGCGCCCTTCACCTCGACGTAGTCGGCGAGGTTGAAAACCCGCCGGAACGGACGCGCCGAAATGCCTTGGTAGAGATACTGATGGTCGCCCTTTTCGGCCTTGCGGCCCTCAACGGCGAGCACGTTCTGCTCTGCCGTGATGGAGACCTCATCAGGCGAGAAGCCCGCTAAAGCCAGCGAAATTTGATAGCGGTCTTCGCCGGTGCGCTCGATGTTGTAGGGCGGGTAATGATTCTCTTCGCCCGTCCAGCGCGCAGACCCGTCGATGAGATCGAGCAGACGGTCGAACCCCACGCTCGACCGCCACAGGGAATTAAGATCAAGGGTTCTCATAGCCACATCCTCCTCTGAGCAACATGGTAAGAGAGCGCCGGACACCGCGTCGGGCGCCCGTCAGCCGGACCCCGATTGGGGCGCCCGGCACCGCGCCGTAGCACGGCGAAATTTTAGTTAGAAACGCCGTTTTGCATTTCAAGAGCACTATGATCGCGCGGAGCGCATCCATTTCTGGAAATCGAAACCTTGATCGAAATTTGGTTATCAAGTCCGCCTACGGAATCTTAGCGATCCGTAGCGGCTTATCGGCAAGCGCAGCGAAACGATACAGTTCCTCTTTGGTGAAGCTATGAACAAACGAGCCCTGGCCAAACTGCATAGGTTATCCCCTGCATGCCGGGCCGCAGCCTTCAGCCAAAGTTAATGACAGACATAAAAATCGTAATAAAAACAGCGTGTTAGGAAGGCGATCCGCCCCCCTTGAAATTTTCTCAAGGCTTTCCTAATTCGTTTGCCGCCGTGGATCGATTTTCGACCCGGCAGGCCCCCCAAGGGGGCCGACGCACAGACCGAGGTGGCTTGGGACCCATCTCGCTCAAGCCACCTCCTTGAGAAAGGAGGAAGCTCATGCGCCGCTTTCAAGCCGGCTTAGGCGAGCACACGCCTTGCAACGTAGGGGACGGGTGGGACCCAAACGACTTGCTGCACCCCGCCCAGGCATTTGAGCATCCATCTCACGTCGTCGACGATCCTGATCTAACCTTGAACGAAAAACGCGCGATTCTTGCTTCGTGGGCGTCTGACGCTTGCGCGCCGGAGGCGGCACCACATCTCCGCGGCGCGCCGGGCGGGAAACAACCGGTTCTGTTCGACGATGTAATGGAAGCTCTGCGGACCCTGGACAAGCAGGCGAACGAGAAGGACGCCGCGCGCTATCGGCGCGTGCTGCGCCGCAACCGCTTCGAGCGTCGTCCGCTCCCTCCTCATAGCGAGAGGCGCTCAATCAACTAAAGCTCGTCCGCTTCGAAAGCTTCGGAGGCGAACATGCGGCCTCATCGTTCCGACCTATCCCGGTTCGTGATGATGACCGGGTTCATCTTAACTTTTGCCGCCATCCTTGCGACGATGGCAAAATCAGGGCTGTAGGCGCGCCAGCAACGCGGTCGGCCACGGCCTGTCGCCGGCGGGCTGACCTCGGACGTGCTCCGGCCAACGCATTCTGCCCTTTCGATGATCGCAACAAACGGCTATCAAGGGCCGCGAGGGGGACTGCGGGATGCACGACGTACTCGATACTCCGGGCCGCAAAAGTCATCTGATCGGCGATATAGAGGTGTTGCGCGCCATCGCCGTTCTCGTCACGGTTTTTCAGCATCAGTCCGTGCTCACATTTCACCGGATCGAAGCCATTGATGCCTATTTCGATTTCTGGTTCGGCGTCGACATTTTTTTTGTGGTTTCGGGATTTGTCATCGTTCGAAGCCTGCTGCCCACATTGGCAATGGCGAAGAACCGGCAAGATTACTGGCGGAATATCGTGGCGTTCTGGATTCGCCGGATGTGGCGGATTTGGCCGACTGCATGGTTGTGGATGGCGCTCGTCGTGATTGCGGCTGTGTTCGCCAGAACGCAGGCGTGGGGAAAGCCGCTGTCGGATTTGCAAGATGCCGTTGCGATATTACTGCACGTCTTTAACTTGCACCGGGCGGATGGCGACGCGATTCAAGGCGTCAGCATCCTCAGCCCGTACTGGAGCTTGTCGCTCGAAGAGCAGTTTTATCTGTTGCTTCCATTCTTACTGTTTATCGTTCCGCGCGAGCGTCTGATCAGCGTCTTGGCGCTACTGATCGGAGCTCAGTTATTCCTGACGCGCTGGGCACTAAATACCAATTGGTCAGGCTTTTTATGGAGTATTCGTTCCGACGGGCTAATGCTCGGCGCGCTCATCGCGTTGACGCTAGAAAAACGATGGATACGCAACCTTTTGGAACCGCTTTTCCTCGCCAAAAGCCGAACCGCCAAGTGTTTGAGTGTAATCCTTCCGCTGTTTCTCATGAGCGCATTGAGTGCGGGCCATGTCGTGACGTTTGGCACGGGCCTGATCGCAATTCTCTCGGGCTGGCTGGTGTGGGTTGCGTCTTACGATATGAACTACCTTATCGCCGAAGGCTGGTTGAAACGGATTCTGGTCTGGATTGGCCTTCGCTCGTATGCCATTTACGTTATTCATTGTCCCGCATTTCTAATGACGCTATCGATCTGGGCACACTTGAGTCCCGCCGGAACCAACCTGGGCGACGGTCAGCATCTCTGGCAGTTGTCAATTACGGCGGCCGTCTTGATCGTGGTGCTCAGTGAGCTGAACTTTCGGCTCGTCGAGGTGCCGCTCCGGCGAAAGGGCGCCGCGATTGCCAAGCGGTTCAGTCAAGAACCGCGCCTTCAGCTGGCTGCCGTCCAATAATCAATCGCCTTTTCGAATCACAAGCGCGCCAAACGTAGCGTCGATCAAACCATTCACGGGATGGACCGTTTTGCCTGTCCAGTCTCTCAGTTTGGCGGCGCTCGACCCGCTAATTCCAATATCTCGAAGAAGCCGCTCAAGCCCAGCACAGTCGCTTATCTTGCCGCAGCGATAATCGTCGCCTTCGTTCGCTTCCACCGGCACATCTAAACATACAACGAGGTGTCCCCCCTGTTTGACGACCCGCAGCGCCTCCCTCAGTGCGTACTCTTTTCCCTCTAGAACTCCGTCCGCCGGCAAAAACAGCGCAACGTCAAAAGTATCGCTTTCGGCCGCTATGTTTGCCACCGACCCATATCGGATTTTGATGTTTTTGCCGTCGCACGCCTCTACCAATTCCTGCTGCGCGCGCAGACCGTCGGTAGCGGAGTTGTCATAAACTATGCTTGTCCGATGGCCTTGTGCGGCGAGGTAGAGAGCCAGAGCGGTTTTACCGCCGAATACATCTAGGATATCAAGCTTTGCGGTCCCGATGTTCTCCAGCCATGAGACAACGAAATCGCTCTGCCAACCATCTCGAACCGGTGAGCTCTTTTGGGCTGCGATAGGGAACTTTGGCGTCGTTGGCCGTTCGGGGTTCAGGTCCGGCGGTACGATTGAACATTCCTCCCGGTCCGGCTCATAGAGCGAAGCTGCGACAAGCTCCAGCTTCGGCGGACGGAAGTCTGCGATTAGTTCGGCCACGGCTGTCATGACGGTGTTAGGCTCGATCGACGTCATGCACTCCGGTTCCGGCAAGCCACGCGGGCACTTCGCCAGCCAGGCGCGGTTAGACCACCAACAATCATGACAGGTCTGCGCGACGATATTGACGTTATCCGCAAAGGAAAAAAACGCGGGACTGGTTGGACCGAACAAGACGACGGATTTCGTATGGAGGGCATGCGCCATACGCACCAGTCCGGATTCGCCATCAATGTGAAAAAGCGCGTACTTTAAAACCCAAGCCGCCTCCGCGAGGGTCGTGTTGCCGACAAGGTCGAAATCCACCCCGTCAATGTGACAGCTCTTTTCCGCGCCGAGTTGGACCAGCAAAAGGTCGGGATAGCGCGCCTTGAAAAGCCTTACAAATTTTTTCCAGTGCTCGATCGGCCAGCATTTCGTCACGGTACCCGGCAGCGGATAACCGGTATCAAAACCGTGATGGATGGTGACGTAGCGCTGACCTTCCAGACCACACTTTCGCAGAATGCTGCACGCAGCCATATCGGGAGCAAGTACGGCTCGAGCGTCCGGTTCGACTGCAATATTACCCAAGTAACCCGTTACTTCGGCGAGGTTCATCCCAAATTGGGAAACGACCTGCCGCGCAAAAAGCCCATCAAGGAAAGGATGGCGGTCGAAAATATGTTCGTAAGGCGCAAACCGCTGGTCCGCGGTCTGAATGACGTTGAACAGATCGGGATGCGTCGCCAAGATTTTGGCGCGGTTCACAATCTCGTAACGGACGAGATATCGCAGATAAACGACCAGATCATAATGTTCCTTAACTTCGGATAATACGCTGACGGTGATGATATTTTTGACGAAACCAACATTCGCGAAAATGAATTTGGCTTCCTTGATCTTTATAGGATGACAATAGAAATCGATCCAAACCGGTCCATACGTCTTGTAAAATCTTTCAACGAAAATCATGTGGGTGAGAAAATCACCGACCGAGCCGGTGCCGTGTACTGCCACACGAAGCACTTGTCCGTGAGCGAAATCAGTCTGGTGTGGGGCGCGGCGCCCTACCAGCCGGGTGCCGAGACGCTGGAATCTCGCAATGATCTTGCTGGAGATCACCGTAACGGCGATCTTGACGAATTGTAATTTTTCGGAACGCGGCCGCCCGAAATAGCTTTCGGCCAGTCGCGTCGCCACGCGCGAGAGGATGTTTGCCTGCGGCTTGGCGAGAAACTGAGACAGGGTCAGCAGCTGAATCGAATCGATCTCAGCGCGGGCGGTGAATAAGCGCTCTTGGGCCTCCTGCCACGGCCCTTGCTTGTTCGTTAACTCGTCCATTTACCCCACCCGCTGCTGGATTGGGTAACACGAATACGCACGCACCAAAAGGGGTGAGCTGCCCCGAGCTAACGCGAAGCCCGTGCGGCACTCGCGCTTTTGGAGAATGGAACCTAGCATTGCTCGTTACCGTCTCTGCTGCGTACCCGTTTTCCGGATCGCAAAGCGGTTCCAAATGCCGGTCCCCACCTCGTCCTAACAATGAGATCGTCCATGCGGGCGCGGCCGTTGGCGGCTTTTCAATCGCGGCGCTGGGTGACCCGGCATCCATTCCGCCAAGCCGTTTCCTGGTCATCCCGCCGCCAAATGCGCCGTCGTGAGGGCTCGCCGCCGGAGATTTTCGCTGCGGAACAGTAGCAGAGTGGTTGAATGCAACGCATACGGGCAGCCGTATCGGGGTTCGAATTTCTCCCGCCGCCATCCTGCTCCCCTGAATTTTGCAGGATTGCGGTCGAAAGCATATGCGAACGAGGGCGCCGTTCCGGGCGGCGCCGGCGCTGGATTGCCGCCGAGGTCCGGTATATGCAGGCGCGCGCAACCGCGGCGCTCGCGGTGCACGAAAGGCGCGCCGACCTATAGGTACTGTATGCAGGCCCCCCAACCGAGCATTTCCGGCACCCGCGACTATGCGGGCGACGACGCCGTTGCCCTGCAGGCCGCGCGCGACGCCATCGGCACGACGCTGCGGCGCTACGCCTATGCGGCAATCGATCCGCCAATCCTGGAAAGCGCCTTGCCGTTCCTTAACCGGTCCGGCGAGGACATCCGCCGGCAGATGTACATTTTCCCGGACCCGGCCGGTCAGGAAGTATGCTTAAGGCCCGAACTGACCATTCCGGTGTGCCGGGCCTATCTGCGCCAGTTCCACGCGAAGGACGGGCGGCGTAACGCGCCGGCGCGCGAGGCACGACTGAGTTATTTTGGGCCGGCCTTCACCTATGAAGCCGCCCGCGAGGATCACTATCGGCAGTTCTATCAAGCTGGCGCCGAATATATCGGCGCACAGTCGCGCGATGCCGCCGATGCCGAAATCCTCGCCGCGGCGCTCGACTGTTTGCAGGCCGCAGGCCTCGAGCAGACCTCGATTGAGGTCGGCGATGTCGAAATTCGCAATGCCTTCATCGACCAGCTGCCGATCAACGACAAATCGAAAGCGCGCATTCGCCGCATCGCGTTGCGCAACCCGAAGAGCGCCGCCTTGGCGGCGGCAGCCGGCACGGCAGCGGCCGTTGCCGACGAAACAAATCAGTTCGGCGAACTGGCATCGCTCCTTGCCGCAGCCGAACCCGGCAAGGCCGAATTGCTGATCCGCGAAGTGTTTGCGCTCGCCGACGTGCGGCATATCGGCAGCCGCACGCCCGAGGAGATCGTCGAGCGCCTGACCAGCCGCACCGCGCAGCAAGCAGAGCCGATATCCGCCGAACTGATCGAGGCGGTGGCTGCGCTTCTGAACATTCGCGCTGCGCCCGACGCGGCGTTCAAGGCAATCCGCGAGCACTTTCGCAAATTCCGCATCGCTGCGGTCGAACCGGTGCTGGATCGTTGCGAGAAGCGGCTGCGCTATGTCGAAGCTTACCGAGGCCCACTGCTGTCGGTGCAATTCAACGTCGGGCTGCGGCGCGGGCTGGAATATTACACCGGCTGTCTGTTCGAGATTTATGCCGCGGACATGCGACAGATCGGCCATGTCTGCGGCGGCGGCCGCTACGATAATCTGCTCGAAGGGCTCGGCGCCGACGAGTCGATCCCTGCGGTCGGCTTCGGCATCGGGCTCGACCGCCTGCTGCTGGCGCTGCAGAAGGCTGGTAATCGCGGCGTCGAAGAGACGCCGATCATCGATGCACTCGTCGTCGCCGCCGGAAAGACGCGGCACGAGCAATGCATCCGCGCTGCCGCGGCACTACGCGCCGCCGGCTGGTCGGTCGAACTCGATTCATCGGAGCGCGACGAAGACAGCGCGCAAAGCTACGCGCGCAAACGCAAAATTTCCTGCGTCGTATCCGTGAGCGAGGCCGATCTGAAGAAAGGCCAGATCCGCGTGCGCCGCTTGGCCGATCGCGACGAGCGCCTCGTCGCCCTTTCGTCGCTCGTCGATGAGACGAAGAACGGCGTTCACGAACCGTCGGGCAGGAAAAGATGAACGCGCGCCCGCAAAAACTCGTGCTTGCGCTGCCCAGCAAGGGTCGACTGCAGGAACAGTCGATCGCCTTTCTCAACGGCTGCGGCTTCGACGTGCGGCGGGTCGGCAATGGCCGCGAATATGTTTCCGCATTGGTCGGGCTCGATGATGTCGAGGTGATCTATTTGCGCCCCGAGGAGATTCCGACCCGCATCGAGCAGGGCGACGCGCATGCCGGCATCACCGGTGAGGATTTGTATCGCGAATACGGCGAGGGCGAACCGGCTTCATCGCTGATCATGCCCAAGCTCGGCTTCGGCGGCGCGCGGCTCGTCGTCGCGATCCCGCAATCGTGGGTCGACGTGTCGACCATGAGCGATCTCGACGAAGCCGCCATGCTGTTTCATCAGCGGCACGGCCGCAGTCTGCGGGTGGCGACCAAATTTTCCCGCCTGACGCGCGCCTTCTTCGCCGAAAGCGGCATCGTCGAATATTCGCTGGTCGGCTCGTCGGGCGCCACCGAAGGGGCGCCGGCCGCCGGTGTCGCCGACTTCGTCGTCGACCTCACCTCGACCGGCACGACGCTCGCCGAGAACCACCTGAAGGAAATCGCCGGCGGCACCGTGTTGCAGACCGAAGCGTGCCTGATCACATTGCTGCGGCCGGCGCTGTGGAGCGAGCGGGCGCTGGGCGCCCTGGAGCAGTTCGTCGCACAGATCGAGGCGCGCATCCGCGCCACCTCGCAATTGGTGCTGCGCTTCTCGATCCCGGCAAAAACGGCTGCCAAGAACAAGCAGCAGTTGGCTGAAAGATACGGCTGCGTGGTCAGCTCCTGGAGCGAAGCTCCGGGCGCGCCCGATCAAGGGCGCGCCTTCATGGTCGCCTATTGCCAGCGCGCCAAGCTGTACGCCGCCGTCAAATTCCTCAAATCGTGCGACGCCGCCAGCATCCTGGTCGACCGCGGCGAATTCATCTTCGAAGGCGCCTCGCCGGCATTCGAAACGCTCCGAAAAATGCTCAAGCACCCGCGCAGCGCGGAACCCAAGGCGGCGCCGGACCATTAGGCGAGGCGCGACCAGCGTAGCGCGACCGCTGTGATCGACGAGCGGCAACCGCGCCAGAACATGCGACAGCAGGACATTCAGTGATGGCGGATCAGCCCGACACTTCGAACCGGCCGAAAGCGCGTTTGCCGCGCGGCTTTTCCGATTCCACCGGCAAAACGCTCGCAATCCATGACGAGCTCATCGCCAAGCTCTCTCAGGTCTATGCCTCCTACGGCTTCGAACGGCTGACGACGCCATGCGTCGAGTTCGCCGATGCGCTCGGCAAATTTCTGCCCGACCAGGATCGGCCGCATGAGGGCGTGTTTTCGTTCCAAGACGACGACGGCCAGTGGCTCTGCCTGCGCTACGATCTCACCGCGCCGCTCGCCCGCTACGTGGCGGAGAATTACGACTCGCTCGCCTTTCCGTATCGCCGTTTTCAGACCGGCTCGGTGTTCCGCGACGAAAAGCCCGGGCCCGGGCGATTCCGCGAATTCGTTCAGTTCGATGCCGATACGGTGGGCACGTCGGCGATGGCGGCGGACGCCGAGCTCTGCATGCTGGTGGCCGACAGTCTCGAAGCGCTGGGGCTTAAGCGCGGCGACTACGCCATCAAGCTCAATAACCGCAAAGTCCTCAACGGCGTCCTCGAGTTGATCGGCGTGCCAGAAGGCGCGGCGGGCGAAGCGCTGCGCCTTGCCGTGCTGCGCGCCATGGACAAGCTCGACCGGCTCGGCGAGCGCGGCGTCGCGCAGCTTCTGGGCAGCGGCCGCAAGGACGAATCCGGCGATTTTACCAAGGGCGCCGGACTCGCAGCCAAAGATATCGACCGCGTGCTCGGCTTCCTTGTTGCCGGCGGCGGCGAACGGACAACGGTCTGCAACGAGCTTTCCGACCTGGTCAAAGGCAGCGCGGTCGGCGAGGCCGGCGTGGCCGAGCTGCGCGAAATCGACGCCGTGCTCGCGGCAGCCGGATTTGGCCTCGATCGCGTGCGCATCGATCCGGCGATCGTGCGCGGCCTCGCTTACTATACCGGGCCGGTTTTCGAGGCCGAGCTGACGTTCGAGATCAAGGGCGACGACGGCCGGCCGGTGCGCTTCGGCTCGGTCGGCGGCGGCGGCCGCTACGACGATCTGGTCGAGCGCTTTCTCGGCAAGAAGGTACCGGCGACCGGCGTGTCGATCGGTGTGTCGCGCTTGGCGGCGGCGCTGCAAATGCGCGGGCTGTTGTCGGAACGGACCCACGTCGGTCCGGTCGTCGTGCTGGTGCTCGATCGCGATCAGCTGCCGCGTTATCAGAGCATGGTCGCAGAATTGCGCGCTGCCGGAATCCGCGCCGAGCTTTATCTCGGTCAAAGCGGCATGCGCGCCCAGCTCAAATACGCCGATAAGCGCGCGGCGCCGATCGTCGTCATCGAAGGCGGCGATGAACGCGCCAAGGGCGAAGTGACGCTCAAAGACATGGCGCTCGGCGCCGAGCTGTCGAGCGAGATCAAGAGCCGCAGCGAATGGGCCAAAGGCGCCGCCGCCCAGGTTTCGGTGCGCCGTGAAGATTTGGCGCGCCGCGTGCGCGAAATCTTGGAACGTCGGCACGCCTGAGTCGCCGATCCGGCGCACCCGGGTGGAACAGGCACCGCCCGTCGTGCGTTGATGTAGGCGCACGGGCGGAGGCTCTTTGGAGCTTGCTGTGAGCAACGCCCGCGCGTTTTTGTGGCCGGTACGATTGCCGGTTTCGCGCGCTCTCTCCACCAACAACACTGGTGAAGCAGGCGGTCTCCGCAAACGCGGCGGCGCTCGGCGCGATGCGATGCTTTCGGCAGGAGGTGTGTGATGCGTTGCGTCATCGTCAACAGAGCAAAACTCAAGGCGCAGGCATTCTGCGCCCATTGCAGCCAGCCGATCGCCGACAGCTACATTCGGGAAATCGGCAGCCGGCTCATCTACTGCGATTTTCATTGTTACAGCGTGGCACTCGAAAACTCGGTCCTGACGCGCGCCTATCCGCCACTCGCGCTCGGCGCACGGACGGGAAGGTCATGACGCTGCGCTGCGATCATTGCCGGCGGCCACTCGGGCTCATGGTGCGCCGCTATTGGCACATGCGATTCTGCTCGGCCGGCTGCGTGCAAGCCTATCAGCAGCGGCTGCAGGACGCTACCAAAGACAAAATAGCCAGGCTTCGCGAGATCGATGGCGATGCGCGTGGAACGCCAAGCTTTGCCGGCCGCCGGTTCGGATCGCGCGCCCGGCAGGAACCGAACCGCCGCCTCGCCGGATGATCTTTTTCTTCACAACCCCATCCGCGGCGGGAGCCAAATTGCCGTTCGGGCGTTGACTGCAACACGGCGCGCGGTCCCCATATCATAACAGCATGACATCGCCTCGCCACGAGGAGTGCGGCTTGGCCGCGCCGGCGAACCGTGCCGGTGGGCGGGGGCTCAGCTTGTTGCTGTTGGTTTTGGCGTTCCTGATCGGCATTCCGGCCGTGGCGAGCGCTGCGCAAAATGCACCGCCGGAAAGCTCCATCGCGGTGTTCGTCGCCGAAATCGGCGTTCTGCTCTTGGTCGGCCGCATCATGGGCGAGGCCGCGCAACGCATCGGACAGCCCCCGGTGATGGGCCAGCTGATCGGCGGCTTGCTGCTCGGACCGTCGGTGCTCGGCGCGCTGTGGCCCAATGCCCAGCACGCGCTGTTTCCGAGCTCCGATGTGCAAAAGAATCTAATCGAGGGCGTGGCTCAGCTCGGCGTCCTGATGCTGCTCCTGCTCACCGGGATGGAAACCGATTTGCCGCTGGTGCGGCGCGTCGGCCGCACGGCCGTGACGGTGGCGATCGCCGGCGTCGCCATCCCGTTCGCGTTCGGCGTCTGGCTCGGCGAAATGCTGCCGGATTCGCTGTTGCCGAAACCGGAGGCACGCCTCGTCACCGCGCTGTTCCTCGGCACGGCGCTGTCGATCTCGTCGGTGAAGATCGTCGCCATGGTGATCCGCGAGATGAACTTCATGCGCCGCGACATCGGCCAGATCATCGTCGCATCGGCAATTCTCGAGGACACCATCGGCTGGGTGATCATCGCGATCGCCTTCGGGCTGGCAACGGCCGGCCGCATCGATGTGTGGTCGGTCGGCCGCGCACTCATTGGCACTGCGGTGTTTCTCGCCGCGAGCCTGACCTTCGGACGACGCATCGTGTTCGAGCTGATCCGCTGGGCCAACGACAGCTTTCAGAGCGAATTTCCGGTCATCACCACCATTCTGGTGATCATGGCGGCAATGGCGCTGATCACGCAAGCGATCGGCGTCAACATGGTGCTGGGCGCGTTCGTCGCCGGCATTTTGGCGGGCGAATCACCGATCCGCTCCCGGCACATCGACGAGCAATTGCGCGGGCTGATCGTCGCTTTGTTCATGCCGATCTTCTTTGGCCTGTCTGGGCTGAGCGCCGACCTGACGGTGCTGAAAGATCCGCATCTGGCGCTGCTCGCGGCCGGGCTCCTCGTGATCGCCTCCGCCGGAAAATTCCTCGGCGCGTTCGTTGGCGGCAAGCTCAGCGGGCTCGTTCGCAGCGAAGCGCTGGCGCTCGCCTGCGCCATGAACGCGCGCGGCTCGACCGAGGTCATCGTCGCCTCACTTGGATTGTCGATGGGCATCCTGAGCCAGAATCTGTTCACGCTGATCGTCGGCATGGCGGTGATCACCACGGTATCGATGCCGCCGATGCTGCGCTGGGTGCTCAAACGCCTGCCGATGCACAAGGCCGAGCGGATCAGGCTGCAGCGCGAGGAGATCGATGCCCGCGGCTTCGTCACCAATCTCGAGCGCCTGCTCGCCGTCGTCGACGATAGCCGCAATGGCAAATATGCCGCGCAGCTCGCCGGCATTATCGGCGGCTCCGGCGGTAAGCCGACCACTGTTCTGGACCTGACCTCCGGCGAGCCGCCCAAGAGGGGTGCAAAGAATGGCAAACGGCCATCGGAAGACGCAGCTGATGCAAAAGCGCACGCCGAGGATCCCACACGCGAAGTGAAATCCGCCGCCGAGCGAATGACCACGCTTGAAACAAATCCCGACGAGGAAAGGCCGGGCAGCATCGACGTGACTGCCGTGCACAAGGATGCGATCGGCCCCGAAGCCGTCGCCGAGGAGGCGCGCAAAGGTTACGACCTGCTGGTAATCGGGATTGCCGACGTTCGTGATCCCAAGGGCGGCTTTGGCCGTGGCATCTCATTGATTGCCAGGAACTTCGAGGGACCGCTCGCGGTCGTCGATGGGCGCGAAGGCGAGCTCGAGCGGTTGTTCGAAGAAGGACACAAAATTCTCATTCCGGTGAACGGCACGGAAGCGTCGCGCCGCGCGGCGGAGATCGGCTTTGCGGTGGCGCGGGCCAACGACGCGGAAGTCACCGTGCTCTATGTCACGCGCGCGAACGCAGGCAGGGGCAACGGCCGAACGGTAGCGCGCACCACCCGCCGCAACGAAGCCGCTGTCCTCAAGGATATTGAAGCCTTGGCCGAGCGGTACGGCGTCGATGTGCGGCGCAGCGTCTGCACCGATGCGGCGCCAGACGAGGCGATCGTGCGCGAAGCCAGACGCGGCTTTGACCTGATCGTGATGGGAGCGAACCGGCGGCCCGGTGATACGTTGTTTGTCGGTAATACGGCCACGGCGGTACTCGATCGAGCCGAGACCTCGAAACTGTTTGTTGCAAGCTAGACCGGACGGATACGACCCGCGACGTCACGCCGGTCCTGCCCCATGACGCAACCTTGTCGCCAATCAGGGCTGGTAAAAATGCCGTATCGGGAGCATATTTCTTCGATGCCGGGCCGCACGGCCAAATGGCTGGCGCGCCGCCGAACGAAGCCGACGATCGCGCCCCCGGCTGCGGCGCAGGAAACGCGTCCATGTCCATAGTTCCGCTGCTCGCGCAATCGGCCTTCGATCCCGAATTCATCGAGACGCTGGTGTCGGCCTACGAGGACGCCTGGAGGAAGGTCGAACAATCCGGCAGCGCCTTCGCGTCGCCGCGTTATCGGCGTGCCGCGCAGGAGATCGTCGCCAAGCGCATCATTGAAATGGCGCAGCGCGGCGAACGCGAGGCGACCCAGCTCGCCGAAGACGCGGTGAGCTACTTGGCCCGATCGTACGCCTGAAGCATGCGGTAGCCGGCGCGGCGAAGGTTGCTGGCGAACGCGTCGCGCCTTAACGCTCTCGCCGTAACGCGCGCTTGTGCTGCTCCTCAAATCGCTGTGTTCGAAAGGTCTGCCCCTGCTGCAATAGTCTTCGGCGGCACCTGCGTTCGGCATGGCTACACCATCGGCCATCCGCTGCGCCGCATGTGCATTTTTGTTCGGTTTGGCCGGATTCATGCTCGATGCCGTAATGAGCTCGGACCGCGGAGTAGTCATGTGATGATGAGCGTGATAGAGCAATGCCGCCCCAATAATGCGCGATCGTCGTTTTGCGTTGCTGCGCCGGAGGAGGTTGCGGCCGAGGATATGGAACCGGGCGCATCGCTGAAAGGTTTATCGCTTTGGACAGCGTTGTGCTTTGGCTGAACGTCGCCAGCGGAAAAGCCGTGGACCTTATTTTTTCCTCCTTGTGGCTCGCGGTCGTGATCTGGTTGATCCTGCGGGCAGTCAGTCAACGCGGATTACTGCCCCGGCTAGCCGTGGCCGCCGCGCCATCTGCCGACGCGGCGCCGCATGTCACTGTCATCATTCCGGCCCGCGACGAGGCAGCCAACATCGCGCGCTGCCTGCGCTCGCTGCTGGCGCAGGACTATCCGGTAAGCCGTCTTGGCGTGCTGATAATCGATGACCATTCCGCCGATGAGACTGCCGCAATCGTGCGCGCCATCGCGGCGCGCCACCCGCAGGTTTCACTGTTGTCGTGCCCGCCGCTACCACCGCGCTGGACCGGCAAATCGCACGCCTGCTGGATCGGCGCGCGCGCCGCGCCGCCGCAAAGCGAATGGCTGTGCTTCGTCGATGCCGACGTCTGGGGCAGGCCGGCGCTACTGTCGAGCGCGATCCACGCCGCATTGACGCAAGGCATCGATCTTCTTTCGCTGGCGCCGCGTCAGGAGCTGCGAAGTTTTGCCGAGCGCCTGATGCTGCCGTGCGGACTCATTCTGCTGTCGTTCCTGCAGGACTTGCGCCATGTGCAGGGCCACGACGGCTCGGCGGTGACAGCGACCGGCCAGTTCATGTTGATCCGGCGCGACGCCTACGAGGCGGTCGGCGGCCATGCCGCGGTGTCCAACGTGATCTGCGAAGATCTCGAGGTCGCGCGTCTGCTCAAGCAATCGAGCCGCTCCGTGCTGCTGATGGGCGGCGACGACCTGATCGCGACGCGCATGTACACAGGATGGCGGACGCTGTGGCCGGGCTTTGCCAAAAATCTGGTTGACACGCTCGGCGGCCGGCGCGTCACGCTGAGCTTCACGCCGCTGGCGGTGCTGTTGGCATGGGCGGCCGTGGCGATACCGATCATCGATGCGTTCGCCTGCTGGCAGGGAGCGCCGAACGCCTGGACCGCTCTCGTGGTGGCGCTGCTGGGCTCGGCGGCGGCTTTCGGCCTGCACATTGCGGCGACGTTCTACTTCCGCATCCCGTTCTGGTACGGTCTTCTGTTCCCGTTCGGCTATACGGTGGGGGCGGCGATTGCGCTTGATAGCGTGCGCCGCCGCCTGACCGGACGGGTGATCTGGAAAGGCCGGACCTATTCATGAAGGCGGTCAAGAGCAAGGCCGACGACGAGCGCCGCGGGGTCGATCGGGGCGAGCGGCGGCTGATCGATCTGGAGGAAGCCCGCGCCGTGATCCTCGCGGCCGCGGCGCTGGCCATCTTTCTCTATTTCATTAAGCTGATCCTGCTGCCGTTCCTGCTGCCGGCGGTGCTCGCCTATCTCTGTACTCCGGTGTTGGATCGTCTCGCCGCGCGCACGCGCTGGCCGCGGTGGCTGTTTGCGGTTTTGTTCTTCCTGGTTTTTCTCGGCAGCGGCGCCTTGTTTCTGGATTTTGCCGGCACACGAATCGTCGCCGAGGCGCGCGGCCTGACGGGCGACCTGCAGGGCACGCTGGAGCGCTTCGTGCGCGACGCCATCGGTAGCGAGCCGGTCCCTCTGCTCGGCCACGCGGTTGATGCGCACGAGCTCGTGCAGGGCCTGCTCGATAAGCTGCGTGATTGGCTTGGACAATCCGATGTGCTGGTCACGCTGACCGGCTACAGCTTGCTGACCGTCATGGGCGCGTTCCTCATGGCCGTCCTGCTGCTTTATTTCCTGATCAGTGGCCATCGCTTGGCCGGCGGCATCTTCTGGATGGTGCCGCCGCACCGCCGCGCGCTTGCCAATCGCATCTGGCAACGGCTTGATCCCGTTCTGACCCGCTATTTCCTCGGCATGATCGTCGTCATGATGTACGCGACGACGGCCTCCTATGTGGGCTTGAAATACTTTCTCGGCATCGAGCACGCGGTGCTGCTGGCGCTGTTGACCGGCATTCTCGAAACCGTGCCGGTGATCGGGCCGACCTCGGCCGCCATCATTGCCGGGCTGGTGTCGCTGCGCACCGCGACCGGCTTTATGAGCATCATAGACTATGCGCTGTATGCGACCGCGCTCCGCCTGTCGATCGATCAGCTGATCGGCCCATTCGTGCTCGGCACCGCCGCTCACGTCCATCCGGTCCTGATCATCTTCTGCTTTCTCGCCGGCGGCATCGTGTTCGGCATACCGGGGATCATCATGGCCGTCCCGGTGGCGCTGTTGATCAAGAGCACGCTGGCGACGCTGTACGGCGACGAAGCCGAGTAAACGCCGCTCCGCCGGAGCCCGCGCGGGCGTCTCGCCGCCGTCAAAAACCTGGGCTATATTGCGGCATTGCTGGCAACTTTTTCCGGGGGCGAAAGTTGCCGGTGGGGTAGAGGCAAGCGGAGACCCGCTATGGCGGCGTGGGAGTCCGCAAGGCGCAGCATACCATCCCCGTACAGCCATCCGTGGCTGGCGAGGGCGATTTTTGCCTTCGACAAATGGTTGCAGCGCCGGCAGGACGTCGTCGAGTACAGCACGCATCCGCAGTGTCTGTTTCGGCTGCAGATCGGCCGATCGCGCCAGCAATTGCTGCTGCGCGACGGCACGCTGCTGCTTCCCGGTCAGCGCATTGCGCGGCTGCATTTCTGGAATGAGCAGGTGCCGCCTGTCCCGGAAGGCGGTTCAACCATCCGCTGGGCGCGGCAGATGCAGCACGGCATCGCGATTTCGTTGCGCGAGCTGGTCGGATATTTGGCGTCCCAGCCGGACCTTGGCGACGTCGCCGTCATTTGCGGCGACGTTCCGTGCGGCACCCAATCGCAGGCCCGCCAGGTCGCTCACATCATGGCGCGTTACGGCTTCGAGACCATCTTCGAAGAAGAGCCGGTGCGGCTGGGCGAGCGTCTGCACCGGTTCGGCGAAAATATTCTGATCTCACTGACGGTGCTGGCACGGAATTCTGCAGCGCTTCGTGCCGATACTTTGCGGCGGGTGCGCGTGCCGATCTACCTTTCGCGTCAAGGTCTCGCGGAGCGATTTGGCGGCGCCCGGCAAGGCGTAGCGATTTCGGAGGTTGTATGAGTATTGTTCATGATCTTCCCGATACAGCGACTTTCATTTTGTCGTTTTGTGACATTTGTCTTGCCGGCGCTTTCGTCGGCTGCATCTTGATGCTGTTCGAAGCGGGATTTGTTCTCGCCTTTCGCGGTCAGGACGAGCGCGGCGAGGCGGCGCAGCCGGCCGTCACGGTGCTAAAGCCGCTGCATGGCGCCGAGCCGGGCCTTGCCGCACGGCTCACGGCGTTCTGCCGGCAGAACTACAGCGCGCCCATTCAGGTGCTTTGCGGCACGGGCGATGCCGGCGCGCCGGCTATTGCGATGGTGCGCGCCGCGCAGCGCGAACTGCCCGGTTCTGCGATCGAGCTCCATCTCGATCCGCGGCGTCACGGCATGAACCGAAAGGTGTCCAACCTGATCAACATGCTGCCGCGCGCCCGCCACGACACGCTGATCCTCTCCGATAGCGACATCGTGGTCGGCCACGACTATTTGCGCACGCTTGCTGCACTGCTGAGCGCGCCGCGGGTCGGCGCCGTCACGTGTCTTTATCACGGCATCGGCGACGAAGGGCTGTGGGCCCGGTTGTCGGCACTTGCCATCAATACGCATTTTCTGCCGCAAGCGATCACGGGTTTGAGCCTGAACGTGATCAAGCCCTGCTTCGGCGCCACTATCGCGATGCGCCGCTCCACGCTCGAGCAGATCGGCGGCTTTGCGCCCTTCGCCGACGAGCTCGCCGACGATTATGCGATCGGGATGGCCGTTCGTTCGGCCGGCTTTGAGGTCGTGACCGCACCGCTTGTGGTCGGCCATCGCTGCTTCGAAGCGAGCTTGCGCCAGCTGATGCGTCATCAAATCCGGGTCGCCCGCACCATCAAGAGCATCGACCCGATCGGCTATGCCGGCACCATCATCACGCACCCGTGGCCGCTGGCGCTGATCGGGATGATGTCGGGCAGCACCTCGGCGGCGTTGCTGGCGGTCGCTGCGCTCGCTTCGCGCATCACGCTGTGCCGCTGCGTCGAACGCCGGTTCGGATTGGCGCGGGAAAGTTTTACGCTCATTGCACTGCAAGATATCGTTGCGTTCGCCGTCTATGTGACGAGCTTCTTCGGGGCGACTGTTTACTGGCGGGGGGCCGCATACCGCGTGGCCGCGGATGGCACCCTCACTGAGGATGACCTGAGGCGCTGATGATGCGAACTCTATGCCTGCAGGCTCCCTCGTTCGACGGGTTCGACGGGGGAGCGGGCGCGCGCTACCAGGCGCGGCGCGAAATTCGCTCATTCTGGTATCCGACCTGGCTCGCCCAGGTCGCCGCCATGGTGCCCGACAGCAAGCTGATCGATGCGGTGCCGCATCGACTCACGCTCGCCGACGTGGCCGGCCAGGCGCGCGACTTCGACCTGGCGGTGCTGCACACCTCGACGCCTTCGTTTGCCTCCGATGTTGCCGTGGTCGAGGCGCTCAAGGCGGCCAACCCGGCGATGAAAATCGGCTTCGTCGGCGCCAAAGTCGCCGTCCAACCGGACGCCAGCCTGTCGGCTTCGCCGTCGATCGATTTCGTCGCCGGCAACGAGTTCGACTTTACCGTTCGCGAAATTGCCGAGGGGCGCGACTGGAACGCCATTGCCGGCCTGTCGTACCGCGATGCCGCCGGCACGATCAGGCACAATCCACCGCGCCACATTCTCGAGAATATGGACGAGCTGCCCTTCGTTACGCCGGTCTACCAGCGCGACCTCGCCATCGAGAACTATTTCATCGGTTATCTAAAACACCCCTATGTGTCGCTCTATACCGGCCGCGGCTGCAAATCGCGCTGCACCTTCTGCCTGTGGCCGCAAACCGTCGGCGGTCACCGCTACCGCACCCGCAGCGTCGGCAACGTGATCGAGGAAATGCGCTGGGCCAAGGCGGCGTTTCCGAAGGTCAAGGAATTCTTCTTCGACGACGACACGTTCACCGACGACCGGCCGCGCACCGAGGCGATCGCGCGCGAGCTCGGCAAGCTCGGCCTGACCTGGTCGTGCAACGCCAAGGCCAACGTGCCGCGCGACACGCTGAAAGTCATGCGCGATAACGGCCTGCGGCTGCTGCTCGTCGGCTACGAGAGCGGCAACCAAAAGATCCTGCACAATATCCGCAAGGGCATGCGCGTCGACGTGGCGCGGCGCTTCACCAAGGATTGCCACGAGCTCGGCATTACCATCCACGGCACGTTCATTCTCGGCCTGCCGGGCGAGACCGCGGAAACCATCCAGGAAACCATCCGCTTCGCCACCGAGATCAATCCGCACACCATCCAGGTGTCGCTCGCGGCGCCCTATCCCGGAACCGAGCTCTACCGCGAAGCGCTCGAACACGGCTGGCTCGACGAGAAGCACGCCGAACTGGTCGATGCGCACGGCGTGCAGATCGCGCCGCTGCACTATCCGCACCTGAGCCATTCGGAGATTTTCGACTCGGTGGAGGATTTTTACCGTCGCTTCTATTTCCGTGCGCCAAAGATCGCGGCGATCGTCTCCGAAATGGTGCGTAGCCCGCAGATGATGGCCCGCCGACTGCGCGAAGGCGTCGAGTTTTTCTCGTTCCTGCGCGAGCGGCGGCAGCTGGCGAATTGAACGGCGCTCCGGATGCGTTTCCCGGATGCGGTGCAGCGCGTAGCGCAGCGAAGCGGTGCACTGCTGATCCGGGAAACGTTCAGAGAATTACGACCGCCGCTTGCCGTCCAAATAACCGGCATCGCGAAACCAGCGGATCGCATCTTCCAGGCCCTGCCGATAGGGCCGTGCGCGAAAGCCGAGATCGCGTCCGGCCTTGGCAGCGGTGAAAAACATGTGGTGTTCGGACATGCGGATGCCGTCCACGGTGGCGAACGGCTCGCGGCCGGTCAACCACGCCGTTGCCTCCGCCGCATAGGCCACCGGCAACGCGACCGCGCGCGGAATGCGCAAGCGCGGCGGCGCGCGACCGACGAGATGCGCGATGTCGGCGAGCATGTCGGCGAAAAGCACATTCGTGCCGCCCAAGATGTAGCGCTCCCCGGTCACGCCACGATGGAGCGCCGCGAGATGGCCCGCCGCCACGTCATCGACATGGACGAGATTGAGCCCGGTATCGACGAAGCCGGGAATGCGCCCGCACGCCGCCTCGACAATGATGCGCCCCGTCGGCGTCGGTTTGACGTCGCGCGGCCCGATCGGCGTCGACGGATTGACGATGACTGCCGGCAAGCCTTCGTTCGCCACCATGGCCTCGACCAGGCGTTCCGCCGCAATTTTGCTGCGCTTATAGGCGCCGATGCCTTGTCCCTCTAAAAGCGGAACAGACTCGTCGGCAGGCGCGCCGTCCCCACGCAAAGCCAACGTGGCGACGCTGCTGGTGTAGACGACGCGCTCGACGCCGGCGCGCAGTGCCTCCCGCATGACATGGCGCGTACCGTCCACGTTGGCGCCATAAATCTCGCGTTTATCTCGCGCCCACAGGCGGTAATCGGCGGCGACGTGAAACACGTAGCGCACGTCGCGCATGGCGCGCTCCACGGAAGCTTGGTCGCGAATGTCACCTTCAACGAGTTCCAACGGCAGGCCAGCAAAGTGCGCACGCGGGCTGCCAGACCGCACCAGCGCCCGCACGGCGAATCCGGCCTCGCTCAATGCTTTGGCGACAGCGGAACCGACGAAACCAGTGGCACCGGTGACCAAGGTTTGCGCAGCGCTGCGCATGGCGGCTCATTTCAGGTTGTGCTACGATGCGCCTGAGGCTCGATTCGAAACAAGTGTCGTCACGCCGACATTCGGCGGATTGGTTGCCGTGGGGTGCGGGAACCAATCGGAGCGGACGGCGCTTTCCATGCGGTAGCAAATTTATTGACCGCGTTGGTGTTTTTATTCGGGTCGGTGTGAAGGCGCCGCAAGCGCTTTCAGGGGGGCTGATCGGCTGATCACACGCGCGGGGGCATGTCAGCTCATGACGTCCGAAGCACAATTTGTCGACGCCACCCTCACCGAAAATCTGCTTAGTCTTGCCGAAGACCCTGATCAGTTCGCCGAAGCGGCACTCGACTCGCGCCGCCTCGTGATTGCTTTCGTCGGCATGGCGTTCGAGGCCAGGATCGCGGCCGGACCCGGCGTGTCGGTATTCGCCCGCAACGCGCGGCGCGAATTGGCGGCGACAGCGGCCAATGCGGCGCGGCAAGGCTATCGCGGCATCATCAGCTTCGGCGTCGCCGGCGGCCTCGCCGCGCACCTGCGGGCCGGCGATTGGGTCGTGGCGTCCTCGGTTGTCGAGGCCCAAGGACCGATCAAGACCGATGCAGCGTGGTCGAGGCGGCTCCTCGATGCCATCGGTGACGCTCACCACGCTCCGATTCTCGGCGTCGATACGCCCGTGGCCGAGCCGACCACCAAGCACGAACTGCATCGCACCAGCGGGGCGGCCGCCGTCGATATGGAATCGCATATCGTGGCGCGGCTGGCGGCCGCGCACGGACTTGCCTTCACCGCCTTGCGCGTCATCGTCGATCCGGTCGAGCGGACGATCCCGCCTTCGGCTCTGGTCGGAATGGGCGCGGACAGCCGCGCCGATACCAGGGCGATCTTGCGCGAACTCATCGCCCGGCCTCACCAATTGCCGCTGCTGGCGCGCGTGACCTGGGATGCCTTCATCGCGCGCTCGGCCATGCAGCGCGTGCGCCGCCTGCTTGGCCCACACTTCGGGCTCATCGATCTGCCGAGTGCGGCCATGGCCGGAGAAGAGCTGGCGCCGGTGCTACGTCCGATCGCACCGGCGTGAAGCCGATCGACTTCACAGCCAGCGGCAGCAATTCTGATTCGTCATGCCCGGCCTCGTGCCGGGCATCCACGTCTTTAGATCCGGCGAGCCCTAAGACGTGGATGGCCGGGACAAGCCCGGCCATGACGAAGGGATGAATTGGACGAGGCTCACGCCTGCGAGATGAACTTGGTGACGAGGTACGCGCCCAAGCCCTCGATGCCGCCTTCGCTGCCGTGGCCGCTCTCCTTGACGCCGCCGAACGGCGTCTCCGGCGTCGAGATCGCAATCGAGTTGACGCCGACCATGCCCGATTCCAACGCGTCGCCGATGGCGGCGGCCGTCGTATTCGACGTGGTGAAGGCGTAAGCCGCGAGCCCGTATTCCAGCGAATTGGCGCGCTCCACGACCTCGTCGAAGGTCTTGAACGTAACCACCGGCGCCAGCGGACCGAACGGTTCTTGCGTCATCACCTTGCTGTCATCCGGGACGTCGGTGATCACCGTCGGCTCGTAGAAGTAGCCCTGATTGCCGCGGCGCTTGCCGCCGGTGACGATCTTGCCGCCGCGGTTTTTGGCGTCGTTGACGAAGGTCTCCATGGCATCGATGCGCCGCGAATTGGCCATCGGGCCCATGGTGTTGCCCTTCTCCAGCCCGTCGCCAATCTTGATGCCGTTGGCGTATTCGGTGAAGCGCTTGAGAAAGCGTGGATACACGTCCTCCTGCACGTAAAACCGCGTCGGCGAGATGCAGACCTGGCCGGCATTGCGGTACTTGAACGCCGCAATGGTGTCGGCGGCCTTTTCCGGATCGGCATCGGCGAACACCACGACCGGCGAATGGCCGCCGAGCTCCATGGTGGTGCGCTTCATGCCCTTGGCAGCGAGCGCGGCAAGGTGCTTGCCGACCGGGATCGAGCCGGTGAACGAAATTTTGCGGATTGCGTCCTTGGCCAAGAGATATTCCGACACTTCGGCCGGCACGCCGAACACCAGATTGAGTACGCCCGCGGGCAGCCCGGCATCGGCGAAGCAGCGCACCATCTCGACGCAGGCGCCCGGCGTCTCTTCGGACGCCTTGAGGATGAGCGAGCATCCCGCTGCGAGCGCGCCGCCAATCTTGCGCGCCGGCGTCAGCACCGGGAAATTCCACGGCGTGAACGCGGCGACGACGCCGATCGGCTCCTGCACCACGAGCTGGCGCACCTTGCCGCGGCCCGGCACGATGCGGCCATAAGAGCGGCGGCCTTCCTCGGCGTACCAGTCGATGATGTCGGCCGAAGTGATCACCTCGGCGCGTGCCTCGGGATAAACTTTGCCCTGCTCCAGCACCATGATTTTGCAGATCGCGTCGTAACGCTCGCGCATCAGGTCGGCGGCCTTGCGCATGATCTTCGCGCGGTCATAAGCCGACGTGGCGCGCCACACCGCAAAACCTTTTTGCGCCGCAGCCAAAGCCTCATCGAGATCGGCCTTGCTCGCATGCGGCAGCCGCGCCAGCGGCTTCTCGGTCGCCGGGTTGAGCACCTCTTCGCCCTTGCGGCCGTCGCCGCCGAGCCATTTGCCGCCGATGAACAGTTCGAGATTGCCGTACATGACGTTCCTCGCTTTGTTTTCTGCCTGGGCTTTCCGTTGGCTTGAAGGATTAGCAGGTTTCCGAAGCCGATTCACCCTCCGCAGACGTTCCCCGGATGCGGTGCAGCACGAAGTGAGCACCGCTGATCCGGGGTCTTCGCAGGCATTGCCCTGAGCTTTTGACGACGCCGGGTCAGCAGCGCTGCGCTGCGCCCGGGAAACACGGCATGTTTTATTGCGCCTGCGTCGGGTCGATCACGAAATTGGTAAAGCCGCCGTCGCGGTGATCCATGCCAGCAAGCACCTCGTTGATCTTCGACAGCGGCGAGACGCGGTGCTCGAGCACCGAAAGATTCAACGTGCCGGCGCCCGCCATGGCGGCCATGTCCTCGCCTTCCGCGGTGGTGAACCACACCGAGCCGCCGATGCCGATGCGGTTGGTCATCATCCAGAAGGCGTTGATCGGCAGCGTTTCCAGAACCGCGCCGACGTTCACTGCATGACCGCCGCGGCGCAGGCAGAACAGCGCGCGCAGGATCGCTGTTGCGGGTGCGCCGGGCGGCAGGCAGTCGAGCATCGCATCGACGCCATAGCCGTCGGTCTCCTTTTTTGCCCAAGCGACCACAGGATCACCCGGCCCCGGCTTCGCTTCCGGCACTGCGAAAACCTCGATCCGCTCCGGCGCTAATTTTTTCACGCGTTCGAGCAGCGCAGCATTGCGGCCGATACCAAGAATTTTTGTAGCGCCCATGGCGAGCGCCAACAGCGCCGCATTGAGGCCGAGCTGGCCGCTGATGCCATTGATCAAGAGCGTGCGGCCGGGGCCGGCGCCGAGCTTGCGCAGCGCCGAATAGGCCGTGCCGAAATAGCCGAGCCGAGCCGCCGCCGCGAAGCTCACATTGTCGGGCAGCTTGACCAGCGCGCTGACCGGCGCGGTGATGAACTGCGCCAGCCCGCCATACGGATAGGCGCGCATGATCTCCTGCGAGCGGCCGAAATAGCCCTGCAAGGTGAAACTCGGACAATCGAGCGGCTCGCCGCTGCGGCACATCCGGCACGAGCCGCAGGAGCGCGCCGGATTGACATAGACGCGATCGCCGGGCCGCACGTTGAGCACCTGCTCGCCGACCTTGGCAACCACGCCGGCCGGATCGAGCCCGAAAATCGCCGGCAGCGGCGGCATCATCTTGTTATCCGGCGTGAGCGTGCCGAAAAAATTGCTGACCACGCGGGCGAGATTGGGCACCACGCCGCACGCTTTGACTTCGACCAGCGCGTCGGTCAGCCGCGGCTGTGGCACCTCGATGCGGTCAAGCGTCATCGGCTGCCCATAAGCATGCAGCCGCGCCGCGATCATCGTGGGCATGGCGATACCTCCCTCACTGCGTCATGCATGGGGCTTGACCCGCGCATCCCTACAGCTCCGAGCTTCTCGATCACTTCACGTCAGCGTGGATTGCCGGGTCAAGCCCGGCAATGACGGGGTGAATTGTTTGCGCTCTAACCTCTGAGCGCACCAAGATCGACCGCTCCATCAAAGAATGTACCAAGCCGTTTCAGCACCGCGACGGCGCGATCGGCGCTCCAGCCGCCGTGCTGGACGTTGAGCAAAAATTTCTGCTCGATGTCGACACGGGTCAGCGGCTGCTGAGCGCCGCCGCGCATATGGGGCTGCCGCTCTTCCACGACCGTGCCGTCGCGCAACGTGGCGCGGATGTGGCCGGTGAAATTTTTCGGATACGGATTTTGCGGATCGATGCGGTAGCGCACTTTTTCGGCAAGCGCGACGACGCGCGGGTCTTGCACCGCGGAGTCGGTGAAATCGCCTAAGCCGACATTGCCGCGCAAGAATCCGGCGGCAACGCAATACGGCGTGGAGAATTTGCCTGCGTACCCGTTGGCCGGATGCTGCTTGGCGGCGAGCGGCTCCCACAAGCGATGCACCGTGCCCTCGCCGACATCGCAGAGCATTTCGGCAATGTTATCGGCCTTGATGCCGCGGGCGGCGAGGCGGCGCGCGCAATCGATGTAGGGATGCGTCATGGTCCCGCACGGATAGGCTTTGAACGCCAGCGTCTCGGTCACCCAGCGTTTGCCAAAATCGCCGATCAGTACATCGTAATCACCGTCGATGGTGTGCGCGAATGCGTGAAAGAAGCCGTGCACACCCTCGAACACGGTGCGCGGGCCGACGAACCCTGCGCGGCCGAGCAAAGCGGCCTTGATGCCGGATTGCGCCGCCCAGCCGGCATGCAGCCGCTTGGTCCAGGCACCCTCGGCCAAGTATTCGATGATGCCGGACGCCATCGAGGCCGCGGTGCCGAGCGCATCGATCAGTTGCCGCGGCGGAAGTTTAAGCGCCGCGCCGACGCCGGCCGCCGCGCCCATGGCGCCGAACACCGCGGTCGGATGAAAGCCGGCCTTATGGGTCAGCGTCGGCGCCACCAGGCTGAGCCGGCACATGGTCTCGACCCCGACGGCGATGCCGCCGAGCGCCGCGCGGCCGTCGAGCCGATGCCGCTCGCAGACCGCCAGCACCGCTGGCACTATCACCGCGCCGGCATGAACCGGCCCACCCTCGAATGTGTCGTCGAAATCCTCGCCATGCACGGCCGTGCCGTTGACCAAAGCCGCATCCGCCGCAGTCAGCGTGCGCGCATGCCCGATTGCAGTGCAAGACCCGTCGTCCTCGCAAGACGCCAGCGCGCTTCGCACATAATTCTCGTTTCGCGCCGTCACCGCGAGGCCAACCACATCGACCAGCAAATCCTCGCACTTGCGCCGCACCGCCTCGGGCAGGCGCGCCGCGTCGAGCGCGCAGATCTTTTGCGCCAAATGCTCGGCAACGGCGGTTTGAGGAAGTTCAGGCGTTGCCATGGAGAGAACTAATTCCGTTTCCCGGATGCGATGCAGCGCGAGCGGTGCATCGCTGGTCCGGGATCGTCACAAGCTCTGGAGTAACAGAGTTTATAAACGTCCGGGGTCTGCGGTGCACCACTGCGCTGCGCTCCGTGCTGCACCGAGCCCCGGGGAAACAAAGCGTTCAATATCTATTCGCGATCGGCAGCTCTTCGGCCGGGAATTGCGTGATGACGCGGTGGCCCTTGTCGGTGACGACGACCTCTTCCTCAATGCGCGCGGCGGAGTAGCCGTCCGTGGCCGGGCAATAGGTTTCCAGCGCAAACACCATGCCTTCCTTGATCTCGGTCGGGTGCGACAGCGATACCACGCGCGAGATGATCGGCCGCTCGTGCAGCGCGAGACCGAGACCATGGCCGAACTGCAGGCCGAACGCCGACATTTCATCGGGGAAGCCGAAATCCTGCGCCTTGGGCCAGACGCTGCAGACTTCGTCGGTCATCACGCCCGGCTTGATCAGATCGATGGCGCAATCAAGCCACTCGCGGCATCTCTTGTAGGCGTCGTGCTGGGCCGGCGTGGCGCGGCCGACGTTGAAGGTGCGGTAGTAGCAGGTGCGGTAGCCCATGAACGACTGCAGGATGTCGAAGAACGCCTGGTCGCCGGGGCGGAGCATGCGGTCGGTGAAATTGTGCGGATGCGGATTGCAGCGCTCGCCCGAAATGGCGTTGACCGCCTCGACGTCGTCGGAGCCGTGGCGGTAGAGAAACTCGTTGACCTTGGCGACCACGTCGTTCTCGCGGATGCCGGGTTTGAGTTCCTCGTTGATCATGTGATAGGCGCCGTCCACCATGGCGGCGGCACGGTTTAGAAGCGCGATCTCGTCGATGTTCTTGACCTCGCGCGCCTCCAGCATGACTTGCTGGCCGTCCTGGACTTTCAGCCCCGCTTTCTGCAGTTCGAACATCATCGGCGGCTCGATGATGTCGACGCCGACCGGCAGCTTGTCACAGCCGGCTTCCTTGATCAGCGCCGCGATCTCCTTGGCGTGCCGCTCCATCAGGCCGAACGCCGGATTGACGGTGCCGCGCAGTCCGATCAGGCCAGCCTTGCAGTTCTCCGGCTTGAGCCACGGCGTGTAGAGCTTGTGGTGCACGGCGGCGGAACCGAAGTCCCACAGGATCGGATCGGGGCTGCCACGGGTGAGCAGCGCCCAGCGGCACAGCTTGTCGCGCTCCCATTCGCCGATCTTGGTCGAGGTGATGTAGCGGATGTTGTTGACGTCGAAGACCAGGAGCGCGCCGAGTTCCGATTTCTCCAGCGCGCTGCGCACGCGGCCGAGCCGGTAGCGGTGCAGCCGCCGGTAATCGACCCGCTCTTCGAAATCGACCCCCATGATGCCGAGCGCCGGCAGCGCGCGGCCCCAATTGTAGCGCGGGTTGATGTCCTCGGCGCGGATCGTCGTCGGCTCGCGGGTGATGTCGTCCATGGAGGCCTCCTATTGATCCCCTCATCCTGAGGCGCGAGCGAAGCGAGCCTCGAAGGATAAGGGGCCGGCGTGCAGCGGCTCGTTTTATTCTAAACGCAACCTTGACAGTTGTTTACTCGGTCACGCCTTGGCCGTCGCCCTTCGAGGCGCGCAGCTGCACTGCGCGCACCTCAGGGCGACGGAACACTACGCCGGGATTGGCACGTCGCCGACGTCCTTTGGCACCTTGTAGCCTTTCTGCGTCGCCGGGCGCTTGGCGATGGACACGTACCAGCGCTTGACGTTGGGATATTGGTTGAGATCGACCGTCTGCCATTCGTAACGCGACACCCACGGCCAGATGGCGATGTCGGCGATCGAATAGGCGTCGGCGACGTATTCGTGGTCGGCGAGACGCTTGTCGAGCACGCCGTAGAGCCGGTGCGCCTCTTTCAGGTAACGCTCCTCCGCGTACGGCGCCTTGCCCTTGTTGTACTTCACGAAGTGATGCACCTGGCCGAACATCGGGCCGGGGCCGCCCATCTGCCACATCAGCCATTCGATGGTGCGGTAGCGCGCCTCGCCGGATTTCGGCAACAGTTTGCCGGTCTTGTCGCCGAGATAGATGAGGATGGCACCGGACTCCATCAAGCTCATGCCGTTGTCGCGATCGACGATCGCCGGGATGCGGTTGTTCGGGCTGATCTTCAGAAATTCCGGCTTGAACTGCTCGTCCTTGCCGATGTCGACGGCATGCACCGTATAGGGCAGCGCCAATTCCTCGAGCGCGATGGAGATCTTGCGGCCGTTCGGCGTCGTCCAGGTGTAGAGATCAATCACGGTTTTTGGTCCTGTGTTTGGTGGGAAGAAACTTTGTCAAGCGGCGCTTCGTGCCGTCACGACATCCTGCCGTAGTGTTTTGAGATGCGCCGCAATACCGTCGCGAATTTTTGGCCCGTGCATTCGCATCTCGGAAAACTCGGGCTCGGAGATCAGATCGTAAAGGCCTGATTTGAATGCCGGCCAGTTTTGCGCGGTTTTCCACCATGCCTGCACAAGGGGCCGATCTTCGGTCCACAGATCGAGTAGCCCGAGATAATCGAGGCGCGCGGCGTAAGGCATCAGATTGACGTCGGCCAAAGACGGCTCAGCGCCCAAGATCCATGGGCCGTCCTCGGCCAACGTATTTTCCAGCATCTTGAACGCACGCTCGTAGGCGGCGACGCCGTGCACCACGTAGGGCGATTGCTCGCCGAGCTCGTAAGTCGACCTGAAGCGGTCGCGGCGGCGCGGATCGCCGACATTGCGGAAGCGCCGCTCGCGCATCTCGTCAGGCATCGCTTTCATGCGCTCGCGGAACATGGCCGAAAAGCTGAGCTCGGTGACGCCGTCGTGCAAGCCCTCGTCGACCATCTTGCTCCACAGCCGCATGCGGCTTTGCCGCCACGGATCGGCCGGCACGAGGCGCGGCGGCTGCGGAAATACCGCATCGATATATTCGCAGATCAGCGTCGATTCGATCACCGGACGGCCTTCATGCACCAGCGTCGGCACCACGCCTTTCGGATTGAGCGCCAGGTATTTCGGGTCGTACTGTTCGCTTTTGAACAGATCGACCCGGATCGCCTGCCATTCCAAGCCTTTGGCGCGGAGCGTGATGCGCACCTTCTGGCAGCACACCGAATTGCCGAAGTCGTAGAGGACGAGTTCGCTCATGCGGCCTTCCTGCCCCATAGCCGCGCCGAAGCGATGTCGGCGCCTTGCCGGATCGCTTTGAGCTTGAGCCACACCGCCGGCTCGATCACCCATTCGCGCCGCGTAAAAGTGCCGAAGCCGCAATCGGTCGAGGCGATGACGCGTTCGCGGTCGCCGACCGCCGCCACCGCCTCCTCGATCCGGCGCGCCACCACTTCGGGATGCTCGACGAAATTGCTGGTGGTCTCGACCACGCCGGGAATGAGGATCATGTCTTGCGGCAACGGCATGCGCTTGAATGCAGCGTATTCATGGGCGTGGCGCGGATTGGAAAATTCGATCGACAGCGCGCCGACCTCAGCCTGATAGAGCGCCGGAAGAATTTTTGCCAGCGCGACGTCGTGGATGTGCGGGCCTTCCCAATTGCCGTAGCAGACATGCAGCCGCACCCGCTCGCGCGGGATGCCCTCGATGCCCTTGTTGATCGCCTCGACATGGCGTTCGCAGCGCGTGACGAAGTCGGCGTCCGACAGGTCGCGGTACATCATGGTGCGGTCCATGGCGAGGTCGGGCGCATCGATCTGCAGGACGAGCCCGGCTTTGTGGATCGCTTGATATTCATTCCTCATCTCGCGCGCTATGGCGTCGAGATACGCGTCGTGCGACACGTAATAGGCGTTGAGCATGGTGGTCGAAATGATGCCTGGCGAGGCCGCGGTCATGAACCGCTCGGAGAAGGCGTGCAGCTCGTCGGCGATGCGGTTGAAGCCTGCCGTCTCCTCGGTGATGGGCTTGAGGTCGCGATATTTGATCTCGGCCTGCGCCTCAGGCGCGCCCTGCTGGCTCTTCGGCGGATTGGGAAAGCGCCGCATCAAATAGCTCAAGAGTTCGGGAAATTCCTCGAACTCGCGGCCGCGCCGGCGCTTCGACACCCCGGCAAAGCCCGCCATGCGCTGTGGCACGTAAGTCTGAAAGCCGATGCGGCGCTGCTCGCCGTCATTGCCCACGTCGATGCCGGCCTCGACCTGCTTCTCAACCACGTACCGCACCGCCTTGTCCGTCTCGGCGGCCAGCTCCTTGGCATCGTAGCCGCCGCCCTCCTCCTGCCGCACCAGAAGCTCGGAAAGCCGCTCGTTGCGCGGCAGGCTGCCGACATGGGTGGTGAGGATGCGGTCGCGGCTGAGCAGCATGACGGACTCCGGCTCGTCGTCGCGGGCGATGCCGCGAAGCGCCGGAAAGGCCTATAATATTGCGGCAGGTTTTGCCATCGGCATAATGCCTCGCGAGGCAAGGCGGGCCGAGCCCGCCGGATCACGAGAAGTCAGAACAGGAAACGCCCGATGAACGTCGCCGAGCCAAGTCTCGCGCCAGGCGCGCCTGTTGACGCCATCCCGCGCGATTACAATTTCGCCGCCGATATTTTGGCGCGCAATCTCGAGGCCGGCCGCGCCGGCAAGGCGGCCTATATCGATCCAAGCGGCAGTTATAGCTATGGCCAGCTGGCCGAACGGGTCGAGCGCTTCGGCCACGCACTGCGCGCGCTCGGCGTCCGCGCAGAGGAGCGCGTCCTGATCTGCCTCACCGACACGATCGATTGGCCGACCGCTTTCCTCGGCGCCATCAAGGCCGGCGTGATCGCGGTTCCGGTCAACACGCTTCTGACCGAGGATGACTACGCCTTCATGCTGGAAGACAGCAGGGCGCGCCTACTGGTCGTTTCCGAAGAGCTGTTGGCGAAATTCAACAAGGCGATCGGCGCGGCCAAAGATTTGGCGCACGTCGTCGTCTCAGGTGAGAACGCGCACGGTCATCTGCGTTTTGCCGACCTGTTGGCCGGCGCCAAAGCCGAACCTGTCACCGCGCCGACGACGCGCGACGATATGTGTTTCTGGCTCTACACCTCGGGCTCGACCGGCCGGCCGAAGGGCGCCGTCCACACCCACGCCGATCTGCGGCTGACCGACGAGCTTTATGCGCGGCCGATTCTGGGCATCACCGAGAACGACGTTTGCTATTCGGTGGCCAAGCTGTTCTTCGCCTACGGGCTCGGCAACGCGCTGACCTTTCCGATGTCGGCCGGCGCCACCACGGTCCTGTTGCCGTCGCGGCCGACGCTGGACGCCGTCGCCGAGCTTCTGAAACAGCATCGCGTCACGGTTTTTTACGGGGTGCCGACCTTTTATGCCGGCTTTCTGGCCAGTCCGGCTGCCCCGCAAGCCGCCGAGCTGAAACTGCGGCGCTGCGTGTCGGCCGGCGAGGCGCTGCCGCCCGACGTGGGCCGGCGCTGGAGCGAGCGCTATGGCGTCGATATTTTGGATGGGCTCGGCTCGACCGAGATGCTGCACATCTTCCTCTCCAATCGCCCGGGCGACGTAAAATACGGCACCAGCGGCAAGCCGGCGCCAGGCTATGACATCCGCCTCGTCGACGACGACGGCAAGGTCGTCACCAGCCGCGGCGAGATGGGTGAGCTGCAGGTGCGCGGTCCCACCAGCGCGATCATGTACTGGAACAATCGCGCGCAATCGCGCGCCACGTTTTTGGGCGAATGGACCCGTTCAGGCGACAAGTATGTCGAGGACGAAGCCGGCTATTTCGTCTATTGCGGCCGCCGCGACGATATGATGAAGGTCTCGGGCATGTACGTGTCGCCGTTCGAAGTCGAGGGCGCGCTGCAGAGCCATGCCGACGTGCTCGAGGCTGCGGTGGTCGGCTGGCCGGACGACGACAAGCTCATCAAGCCGAAAGCGTTCGTGGTGCTCAAAGCCGCGCAACAAGCTGGCGACGATCTCGCCCGCGCGTTACAGGATCACTGCCGCAAGCAGCTCGCACCCTACAAATATCCACGTTGGATCGAATTCCGCGCCGAGCTGCCGAAGACCGCGACCGGGAAGATTCAGCGATTTAAGCTAAGAGCCGAAGCGGAGGGGAAGTGAGACGACGTTCCCCGGATGCGGTGCAGCGCTGATCCGGGGTCTTCGCAAGCTCGGGTTCGCGCGCTCTGCCTGTGACGATGCCGGGTCAGAGCGCACCATTCCGCTTCACTCCATGCTGCGCTGCGCCCGGGAAACCCTCATTCAATCCAGCGGCTCGACCTTGACGATTGAAGCGCCGTGATTGCTGCCGATCCACAGCGTGCCGGGATTCCTCGTATCGTCGACATAGACACGGCGAATATTGGTCGGGCGCGGCAGCGGGTATTCGGTGTAGCGGCCGATCTTGACGTCGAGCCGCGCCACGCGGTCGGTGTTCATCGAGCCGGTCCAGGCTTCGCCGTTACGGTCGAGCACCGCGTCGTACGGCGACGACCACGGCGTCGGCACCTTCCATTCCGCGATCTTGCCGCTCCCCGGATCGAGCATGCCGATGGCGTCGCCGAAATATTCAGCGAACCACAGCCGGCCCTGATCGTCGACACGGCCGCGGCGCGGATGCGAGTTCGGCGTCGGCGTCAGATACACCGTCGGTTCCTTGGTTTTGGCGTCGATGCGCACGATGTTGCCGGCGGAGAAATCGAGCAGATAAAGATTGTTGTCGGCATCGGAATGAATGCCGTAGGTGCCGATGCGTTTGCCGGTGCGCGGGTCCTTCGGCGAGCCCAGGTCCTCGAACTTGCTGGAGGCAAGGTCGAGCCGATAGATGTGGCCGCCAGCTGAGTTCTTGATCCACACCTTGTCGTCAGCCGGAGTGCCCTCGACGGCGAGATGGCCGAGCTGGCCGGCATCGGAGTCCCATTGCTTCGGCGTCGGCCAGATTTCGAATTTTGCAGTCTTGCGGTCGAACTTCGCGATCGCGCTCTGATACATCAGGCCGATCCACGGATTGCCGTCCTTGTCGATTTCCAGATCGAGCGTGCCGAGCGAATAGCCGGGCTTGACCACGGGAATCGGATATTGCGTGACCTTGCCGGTCTTTTGATCGAGCTCGCCGAGAAACATCTCGCCGAAGTCCGAATACCAGACGTCGCCGTCGCCATCGAGCACCACGTCGTGCGGCTCGATCGTTTTGCTCGGCAGATCGTATTCGGTGATGATGACGTGGGTGGATTGGCCTGTAAGCCGCGGCAAGGTTTGCAGCGGCCAGCTCCAATGGTCCTGCCGGCTCAGGTTCACGCTGGCGAGCCATTCGGCGGCCTGTTGCGCCTCCGGCCCCTTGCCGATGTTGCGCACGGCGTCGCCGGTGAGCCGCTGCGGATGTAACGGCGTCGAGCCCGGATAATAGCCGGCCATGCGCTGGAACACTTGCATGAACTCGGCCGCGTCGTGGGTCGATTTCACGATGCGCTCGAGCGTGTGGCAGCTGTTGCATTCGAGCAGAAAGCGCTTCTGCTCGTCGCTGCCCGGCATGCTGATGAGCCACTCGGCGTTGGTCAGCTGCGCGCTCAAATTTCGTGTCGGCTTGAGTTTCAGTGCGACTTTGCTCTCCTGCCCGGCCGCGACTGTAGCCTCCCGCGGACCATCGAGATCGTACCCCGCGGCGCGAATACCGATGGCGTAGTGTCCGGGTTCGAGCCGCGCCGCCGGGAAGCTGAAATGTCCCTGGAGGTCGCTGACAACCGAGATCGTGATGGTCGAGCCGTCCTTCTTGGCGCTGACCACCACGCCTTCCATCGGACCTTCTTGGGGCGAACTGACCTCCCCGGACAGTGCCGGGGCGGCCTGCGCCCGTGCCGGCCCCGCTGCCCACGGACTCATTGCGGCGAGCGCCAAGCCGGCGGCGAGCGCGATCGTCCTGATCTGCATGGCAATCCTCCGGGGCGGCCGGGCGGAGCTAGGTTCAACGTCCGGCGGCGCCATTGCGGTGCAGGAGCGTAGACCCCCGCTCCAACCCGCTCAAGGAGCTTGGCCGTCGTAATTCTTATTCAAGCCCCTAGTCTGACGCGACGCTCGATTATTGGTTCGAATGATCCCGCGCCGCTGACATGGCGTTCGCTTGTTGGGCGAGAGCGCAGACTTTGACGCCGGGCACGCCACGCGCTAACCGCATCGCCCAATTAAACGGCGGCGCAAGCGGAACGGCATGCTTCAGATCGATAATCTCATCTTTGACGCCTGGGGGCGGCGCTTTTTCGATTCGGCGAGCGTCACGATTCCGGCCGGCACCAAGGTCGGCGTTGTCGGGCGCAACGGCGTCGGCAAATCGACGCTGTTCAAGCTGATCAAAGGCGAATTCGTTCCCCAAGGCGGCGACATCGAGGTGCCGAAGCGAGCCCGGATCGGCTCGGTCGATCAGGAACATCCGGCCACTCCCGTGAGCCTTTTGGACACCATTTTGGCGGCCGACACGCGGCGCGATGCACTTAACGCGCAACTGGAGACCGCGGCGCCCGAGGAACTCGCCGAAATCTACCATGATCTCAGCGCCATCGATGCCGATCGCGCGCCGGCGCGCGCGGCGGAAATCCTAAGCGGCCTGGGCTTTGCCAACGACGATCTTCCTCGCGCCATGGCGGAGTTTTCCGGCGGCTGGCGCATGCGGGTTGCGCTTGCGGCGGCTTTGTTCGCCGAGCCGGAGCTTCTCCTGCTGGACGAGCCGACCAACTACCTCGACCTCGAGGGCGCGCTGTGGCTCGAAGCGCGATTGAAGAAATATCCTCATACTGCACTGATCGTGAGCCACGACCGCGAGCTTCTCAACAACTCGGTCGATGCCATTCTGCATCTGAGCGCAGGTAAGCTCGCGCTCTACGCCGGCGGCTATAACGAGTTTGAAACCCAGCGCGCGGAAAGAACGAGGCTGCAGGCGGCGACGCGCGCCAAGCAGGAAGCCGAGCGCGCGCACCTGCAGAAATTCATCGATCGCTTCCGCGCCAAGGCCAGCAAGGCGACGCAGGCTCAATCGCGCATCAAGCGCCTTGCCAAGCTCGAGCCGATCGCGGCCCCGGTCGAGGAGCGTGTCGCTCCGTTCGTGCTGCCCTCGCCGCGCCGTCCGTTGGCGCCGCCGCTCATCCAGCTCGAAGCTGCCGCCGTCGCTTACGACGGTCCGCCGGTGCTGCGAAATCTCAATCTGCGGCTCGACGTCGACGACCGCATCGGCCTCCTTGGCGTCAACGGCGCCGGCAAGACCACCTTCGCCAAACTCCTTGCCGGCGCACTGCCGCTGCAGTCCGGCCGGATGGTGCGCGAGAATAGAATCAAGGTCGGCTGGTTTCACCAGCATCAGATCGAAGCGCTCGATCCTGAGGACACGCCGCTCGACATCATCCGGCGCGCGCTGCCGGACGACGCCGAGCCGGTGCGCCGCTCGCGGCTGGCGCAGTTCGGTCTGTCATTCGACAAGCAGGACACCACGGTCGGCAATCTGTCAGGCGGTGAGCGCGCGCGGCTATTGCTCAACCTCGTCGCAATGGCGGAGCCGCATCTCTTGATTCTCGACGAACCGACCAACCACCTCGACGTCGATAGCCGTCGCGCGCTGCTTGACGCCCTTAACGACTACGAGGGAGCGGTCATCATCATCACCCATGACCGTTCGCTGATGGAACTGGTGGCGGACCGGCTGTGGCTGACGGCGGACGGCAATATCAAGTCCTTCAAGGGCGACATGGACGATTACGCGCGCTTCGTCCTGGAGCGGGCGAGAGCCGGGAGCCGGCCATCGCAAGACGACGAAAGGGCTGGTGCACGGCCGCAAGGGGCGGGGCGCCACGTGGTCGACCACTTGGCCGATGCCGAGGCCGTGCTTACCCGGGAGCAACAGGCGGCCCGCCAAGCGCGTTACGCTGCCAAAAAGGCAGCAAAGCTCAAGCGCCGGGAGAGCCGCCGCTGATTCCCATCGTAATCGCTCATATACCATGCCGGCGATGCCAACCTCACTTGCTTGCGTGCTGACGTACGCGCCGCAGAGATCATGGAAGCGACTTTCGGAGGCGTGCACCGATAGTGAACGACACGGGGTTGTGCGCAATGGCAATCCGGTGGCAATTTCCGCCAGAGCGCTTTAATAAAGCCCATAAGCCGCGGTAGCTCAGCTGGTAGAGCAACGCATTCGTAATGCGTGGGTCGGGGGTTCGAATCCCTTCCGCGGCACCACTCCTCCAAATCATATTTGTTCGCCACGGCGCATACGTTAGCTATTTCAGTCCCTTACGCGCATTTCGGGTGCGCACTGCTGCACATGGCGACCTGTGACAATGAGTAGATGTGAGTATACGATTGAGGATAGAAGTTCTCTGACATGGAGGTGGTATACTCACCATGTTCTCAGCTCTCGTCATCCAAAACGCGAAGCCGCGTGACAAGCCTTACATCCTGACTGACAGCGTCGGCTTGCATCTTTTGATCAAGCCGAACGGCACCAAGTTATGGCGCCTGCGCTACCGATTCGGCGGCAAGCAAAACATGCTCAGCCTCGGATCGTATCCCGAAGTTTCGCTCGCGATGGCTCGTACAAGACGGGACGACGCGCGCAGGCTGATTGCCGAAGGCAAGGACCCGTCGCAGCACAAGAAGGATGAAAAACTCAAAGCGGCGGTTGCCGCTCGCAACACCTTCGGCGCGATCGCCAAGGAAGTCCTCGACACCTTGGAGGAAGGCAACGCCGCCGAAACGACCATGGGCAAGAACCGCTGGCTCCTGGAAACGCTCGCCTCGCCGCTCGCCGATCGACCCATCGCCGAGATCACCCCGGCCGAAATCCTCACCCTCCTGAAGAAGGTGGAGAAGAGCGGCCGTAGAGAGACCGCCAAACGGCTTCAGGCGAGCATCGGCAGGGTTTTCCGGCTTGCGGTTGCCACGCTGAGGGCGCCCGGCGATCCCACCTACGCACTCCGCGGAGCCTTGGCGGCGCCCGTGGTGACGCACCGAGCAGCCATCACGGACGAAGCGAGGCTCGGCGCACTCATGGTCGCCATCGACGAATACGACGGTTGGCCGACCATACGGGCTGCCCTGCTACTGACGGCCCTCACCATGACCAGGCCGGGCGAAATCCGCTTCATGCGGCGCTCGGAAATTGTCTGGCCATCCTCGACCTGGCGCATCCCGGCCGAGCGCATGAAGATGCGGCGGCCCCATGAGGTGCCGCTTTCCAAGCAGGCCCTCTCGGTACTGCGGGACATCTGGCCGCTCTCGGAAGGCCACGAACTGGTCCTGCCCTCGATCCGCTCGCCCCGGCGCGCACTGTCGGAAAACGCCATGAACGCGGCACTCCGAAGGATGGGTTACGGCAAGGATGAGATGTGCGCGCACGGCTTCCGCTCTTCGGCCAGCACGATCCTCAATGAGCGAGGTTTTGACCGGGACGTGATCGAGGCCGCCCTGGCACACCAAGACGAGGACGAGGTGCGCAAGGCCTACAACAGGTCGCGTTATTGGCCCCAGCGCATCAAACTCCTTCAGGACTGGGCCGACCTGCTCGACGAATTCAGGCAGCGTGCCGTCACCAAAAACGTCGCCTGATACCACTGGCCCGCGCACCTTTGCGGGCCAGTTTCTTTGGATTATTTCCCAGCATAATGATGCCATGTGCAGCTATGTGCACGTTGCAGAATCTCGCATTTCAACCTATGTTCCTTCCCGCCTGCTAGTTGGCCCTGTGCGCATCAGCGTGCAGGTCCCTGCGGCGCCGGCGTCGCTCTTCACCGGAGCACGTCGATGCAACAGGTCAGAAAACTGGTATCGAAGAAGGAGCTGAAGACCGTCCACGGCATCCCCTATTCCTTCGCGCACATCGCGCGCCTGGAGAAAGCCGGCCAATTTCCCAAGCGGATACAGCTGGGCGCCTGCCGGGTCGCATGGTGGCAGGACGAGGTGGAGGACTGGAAATCTTCACGCCCCCGAGCTGCATAAGCGTTCGCTCCCTCAGAGGAGCAGAGCCCCGGCGGTCCAACGCCGGGGCTCTTGTTCTTGACACACGAAAACGTTCACAGCCCACACTACTCGGTTGCGTAAGCGTCCCCGGTAAGCAGCAGCGCACATAACTCACTGCTTGACGTCCCCCATTGGCTGATATCGGCCAGATATCGCGTGGCCTCAGCATAGGGCATGCCCACTCGATAACTTGCTGTTGCTTCACTGGGACGAATTTCAAAGCAGGCAAGGCCAGCCGCCACGCTTACGAGCTTACTTCCTAAAGGAGTTACAACTAATCGGCTTCCGCCCATTATTCTTAGGCTATCTCTATAACGCTCCATCGCCCTAAGTAACTGTCTATACGCCTCAAACGGGTTGAATTCGTGAGCGTATAAGATATTGCCCGTCGGGGTCCGACGAATGTCAAACAAAGGCTCTTTATATTCTATGATCAACCGATCAGCTCTTCGTGGATCACGAGATGGGTGCGGCAGCACCGGACAAATTTCCGCAGATTTCGGAATTTCCGATGCGACCTTTTGCAGTTGCCCTAATCGATTTTCACCTAGAATCGGAAACCAAACCAGAGGCCAATCCTGCACCGCCTCTTCATGCAGTGCGCTCGAATATCCGGGTATAGTCACCAAATCACTGCTGGGATCTTCAGACCTAATGTGCGCATCGAGTATTGGATCCTCAGCGACCACTATTTGGAGATTAATCTTTGATCTCATCAATGGATGACCACACAATTTGTTCGGTATAAGCTTGTTCAATAAACCAGTTAGAATTGCCAAAAAGATCACGCGAGGTAAAGAGCTTATATCTAACACCACGTCCGTCTGATCAGAAACGCGATCCAACACAGCTGCCACACTGAGCTGAAGTGCATTACTGGGGCTGACATCGTCCTCACCGCTTACGGGGGCTATTCCAACCGTCCTTGCGTTGGCCAAACTGCCAAATATTTCACGCAACCTTACTTCATTACTCTCAGTCTGCTCCTGCAACTCCTCGCTTAAATGATAGCCGGGCAGCTGAAGTAAGAGCATCTCAGCTTCCATCACGACCGCATCTGAACTTGCAAAGGCTTGAGCGAATTGCTCTAGAATTGTTCGCGCCCGGATATCAAAGCCGCGGCCTGTAATATAGAGCAGCTTAACAGGGCGACACTGAAACAGATCATGCCACATCTCATGAACGTCATTCCCGCGTCTAAAGACGTAATGCTTCCAAAGCATCAGGCTAGCTCCAGGCGCGATAACCGCCCCGGCCGCGGCGTTTCCTCAGCCCATGCCATGAGGGTCTCTACGGAAACGTCTTGCCAACCTCCCATTTGCAGTGGCAGACCGTAATGAGCGCACAGCGTACGGTTCAAATAGAAGATCGTCCCGCTATCTCGACCGGTACTCGCGGCGCTAGGACGTGCAAGTAAGAGATTCTCCGCCACGCACTCGGCCAATACCCGCGTCAGCACTCTAGCGTACGCTGCGATAGCGCTTTTGTCGTTCTGTAATTTGGATAGCTCGCCGTGAGACAACCGAACGCCTGTCACACCCGGTGCGTATGGCGCGGTTGGAAGAAACGTTCGATCGCGGCAGTACACTCCAATCGAATCGACAAGACATTGAGCCCTTGTACCCTCCGTGTGGCTCTTCGGAATGAAATCACGCTTTCCCCTCGCGGCATCTTTAACCAGCCTTTCTTGCTCCTCCGGTGATAAAAGCAATGTCGGCTTGCGTAAAATTTGCTTTGCAACAACCGCCTCATAAAGTGGCGCGGCTAATGACAAAAGTTCCTCTACGTTGTAGGTGGCCATCGTGCAAAGCCGCTCAAGCCCAAAATAATACGGAATTCCAAGCTCTTCCTGCATGAATATTTCGGCCGCACCCTGCACTTGGGAACTATCGCGTTCCTCTAACTCCGCCGGGCCGAGCGGGCCCAATTCTAAAGTCATCTGTCGCTTCGACTCGTCGCGAGCAATCAATATCTTTGTTGTATAGAATTCCCGTAGCGACTCAAATGTGTGCTCATTGATTAATCGATCTGCTCTACTCGCCCACTCGCTATATAGAAGTTTCTTTGCGTACTTGTCTGCATACAATCGCAGAGCATCCACGTGCTTACGCGTACAGTTCTCTATTTCTTCCGGGAGAAGCTGCGTCCTCAGATATTGAACGAAAGCTCCGGACGGGATTTCACTTTGATCCGCCAAGCGTCTATCTAAAATATTTTGGGCGTAGCCGATAAATTGGTGCTGACCGCCCGGTCCGCTCCAAAATTGTTCCAATGAATACTCACGCAAGTCGCGCCCGTTTCGCGCCCCCTGTGAAAGCAATTCATCGCCCAACGCGATGTTTCGCTCAGCGAGCCAAATGGGAATACTTGATCTAAGTTCGGTCAGCTCGGAGATCAGAAAACTTCGCTGCTTTCGCCGCAGCTTGTGAAGGTCGTCTATCATAAGTAGGCGACGAGGGGCTACTCGATTGCCTCTGAAGATGAATTGGACTCCCTGAAGCCATAAAACGCCTTCAAATCGCACATCGACCGGCAAGTCATAGGGTTCGCCGCCCGCGTGATCAAGTTTTGCGTAGACTTCCCGCTCGCGGCTTTCTGCCCAGGAAAGCAAATCTCTTCCGCAGCTCAACAAAGGAACCGATTTCAAGTCAACAATTGTTTGATCGTACTCAAGCTGAACATCTGCAAGCTGTTGATCAGAAATACTTAGTAGCGCGGTGAGATTCCGAAGTGTTCGAAGGACAATTCTGGAATTCAGCAGTGCCCGAAATATTCCATCATTGATTGGGCTGGCTCCCGGCGGCAAATCCGCGTACCCCGACGCGCACGTCAGGAACACGCCTATCAACTCTGGGCCATTCGCAGGGTGAAATACCCCCCGCGCCAGAAATCGTTGATATGACTCCTCTGTAGCTGGAATTTGCCGCGCATTCCAAAACGCCCGAAGTGCTGCCGGCGTTAAAGCTCTCAACAATGTGGTCTTTCCCGCTCCAGGCGGACTGCGGAAGATATGCACAGCACCCTCGAAACAATCTTCCGATAGCCGGTCCAGTATCTTCGGTGAGAAGATGCGCACGAATTCTTGATCTGATGTCGTACGCTCGGACATACGATCAAGAAATGGATTGACTCTATAAGCCATTCAAAACTCCCGATGGCGGCTTACTCGCGGGAACAGCCCGAAGAACTCGAAAGTTTCCGGACCCCAGAGAATATATATCGAGTTGTTGGGCGTGTTATGGGACAAGACCACGGGAAGGGCGCATCGTGCAAAGCCCAACCGTGGATCGTTGTTCCCTCCAATAGCAAAATGCTTATCGGCTGCTTTCAAGTCGCAATAGCGACTGTTGGTAAGCAACGATTGGATATCCGGATCGTCTTGTACGCTCATTTGCCTTTCTATAACGGACAGGACCCTTAGACGGAGTGGTTTGTACCCATTTTCCGATGTAAATCGCTCAGCCCAGTATTCAATGTGATCGATTGCTTGTCTCGTCGCGACGTAGAGCAGGAGAAACACTTCATAGTAGCCCGGGTCGACCAGACCCTCTCGGTGAAGCTGCTCATACACTTTCGGAAGCTTCCCTTTGAATACGCCAGCTTCATTCGTTGGGCGGATGTATGTATTTCCGCTTCCGGAGAAATCATCCACCAGCCAGATCAAATTGAACTTCGAGTCCCTACTGTCGAACCTAAATCGGCCCAAGGCCTCAGATAACTCGTTCAGCATATCCGTTATCTTTTCGGAGCCAAGTTCGTATGCATGCCATATTTGTTCGTTGCTAATCTCTCCATCACTGGCCCTCCGTAATTCATTTGTTCGGGCGCCATCACTCAGGCCCAAATACAGAGACTTAATTGCCAGTTCAGTAAATCGAGGATGATTGGCAGCTCTTCCAATCCGATGCGGCGCGATGAGTTGCTCTTCGGCAACTAACCGCAACCGCTCTTGTGTGATTACGTCCGGATAGGAAATTTGAACTAGGTGCGAGAATTCAAGATCAGAGATAAACACTAATTTACGCAGCACAAAGTCCAGCGCAGCTGCCCTATCGGGCGCATCAAATTGATTGAGCCAGAGTGCAAGATTTTCGACAAAGCGCTTGCCGGGGCTGAAGCGGTGATAATGATCGTATTTGAAATCCGCCAACAGCTGAAGCTTGGGCACATTTTGGCTCACGATACTGTAATCTTGCCAGCCCATCACCTTTGCAAGTAACTGTTCGGCGTTTTGGTCACGCATTCGAATCTTCCGCGTTATAGGGCAAGCTCGAATCTCCCAACGCCCGATATTCTTACCCGATCCAAATACCAGAGCGTTGCATCGATGTCGCGTTTATGTGCAGGCGCCACTTTCCAGCCCCGATCGATTTGGCGGGACGGGATATCCACGCTCAAAGAAAAACGGTGCTCTAGCAGGGACGCATCATTTCCGGGCCACGCTCCCTGGTCCCCCAACGTCAAAATCTCATAAGGATCGATTTTGCACTGCTGTATAATGCGAGCAACCAAATGGGATTTGTCCACTCCGAACTCGAGCACATCCACCGAATGCTTGCTGTGCACGACATTGATCGAATTCAACCCAGCCTGCTTCAAGCCATCAGCGATGACGAACCACATCCGCTCCGAGTGAACCCCCTCTTTGAATCGAATGCTTACCTGGTGAGGTAGCGTCGGCCGAATGCTTTCAATTGGAGCGCCGTATTCCTTAAGTTTGCCAACGATCCTCGTGACATGGCTCAGTAACTCACTCGATCCACGTGTCTGACCGGTGGGCGACGTATCTCCCAGAGTGCCCAACCAGCCCCCACTGTAGAGGCCCAAGAAAATCCTTGGGTAGTATTCCTGCGGAAGGAGTCGCCGCAAATGCTCGTGTACAGAACCGCCTCGCCCCGACGCGATACCTACAACAATCTGCGCGTCGAGAAGTCGGCGTAGTTGGTCAATCATTGTCACGGTGGGCGGCGCGTCCCCGCGTTGTGACCTACAGAGTGTTCCGTCGTAGTCGAAAACTATCGCTCGAAACGAGCGATCTTTAAATGTCGCCCTGAAGTCTCCGTATGCCCGTTCAAGTTTCCCACGCGATCCGCTATAAGGCCAATTGGCTCCAAGCACGCAGTACTTCGCTCCTAGCTCTTGAGTGTCTGGAGAGTGAGGTGGCGCTATTAATTGGCTGTAGTCCAAATAGTGTAACTCACGGCCTGCTTTGCTAACTTGCGGCCTCCCTGCATCTTTGCCCAGTGCTTTTGCGATGTCGTTGACAAAATACATCCCGCCAACGAGGCCAGCCAACAAATCTGTGGGACCAGAACCGCTCAGGGACAAGGTGGACATTGGTACCGTAGTAGGCAGCAAAGATCGCATCCGCTCCCACAGCAGCTGGAGCGATGTGTCCACAAGCGCTAAAACGGCGCAGTCAGCTGAACGCTCTGATAGCCATAAGTGCCGCCCGTGCGCGAATGATCGAACGTCCGCCGACTGGCAGTACAACAACGCAGCCTCCGATAGTTTGGACTCAAGGTCCGCAGCAACCGATCGAAGATGCGGTGAATAGACAATAATTAACCCGCCGCGCCTCGCTGCCTCTTCGGCAAACGACCTTGCGGTGTCTAGCCATTCGTAAATCGCGCTTTGCGAGAGAAGCTCGCTGATTGAGCCCGCCAGTGGCGTAGTCGTGTGGTCTAACTCGCGATAAGTTCTCGCTACAAGCACCGAGTCCAGAAGTAAGCTGTTGGTGGCCAAAAAACCGTCCTTCCGTCCTGAAGGGAACAGATGAACGGTTATATCCATAAGATCGGAAACCCGTTCCGTTAGCGGACTCTGTTCTTGATTTGTCAGAACTTGAATCGCTCTTGGGCTATGAAGCCGGGCTCGAAGTAGCGCCTCGATAATGTCGGGATTCTTGCCCTCAGCAGAAACAAAAAATGCTGGGCTAGATGCAGCGAGAGTCGGATTGCAAATAATTTCAAGAGGGGTGGATGGTCGAGAAACATGTCCCGTAAAGGTTTCGTGAAGCGAGCAGAGCAAGGAAGCTACCGTAAATGATCCCCCAGAACCAACCGCGATTACACTTTCTTCACTTGCGCCGGCCACAGCGCGTTTCAACGAGGAGATGTCAGTGTGAATTGCAGCCTCATACGTATCGGTGAGACCGGCAAGCTCTTGCTCATATTCATGGGTAGTCATGGCGAAATGGACTCAGCTTTTACCCGCTCGTCGGCGTACCGATTGCTTTGCTTTGACCGCGAGTTCTGTCCTTAGTTGAGAGCGTACCTCCATTAGAATACGTCCAAGCATATTCAAACCCTTGCCATTCACCTCGCCCCAGGTCTTGTTGACAGCATTCGGCACGCGACCCGATTCAACTAGCCGGGCCACACCGGTGTCCAGGAGCAACTTTGCCAAGTCTGAATGCTGCGAGAATTTCGCATACAGGACGCGGCGCATCCGATCATATTTTTTTACGGACCAATCTGACGCGACATCCCAGGTGTACAGTCCGTGCGCGGCCATCGCCACCAAAGCTGGAGTGGGGGCGCTCAGTATCCAATCGCGCACCTCATTCCGACGCGGTTTGCCGGCTTGATAAGCGTGCTCCGCCGTTGGAAATTCCACGCCTTCAAATATCATTGGTCTCTGATAGAGATTACTGAATGCGCCGTACGGCTTTTCGTTTGCTCGATAAAATCTGACCTCTTGGGGGTCCAAGTCAACGTTTCGATTTAAGCTCCGCGTTTGACTATTCGAGTTCGTGCTCGCCTTAGATTTCAACGCACCGTTCATTCCCCTTTTTTTGGCCCGGCCAGCAAACCTCGGCCGCATAATCCTGTTTCGCCGCGTCTTCGTTGAAACGCGCTTTGCCATCCCTATCCCCACCTCTGATCGACGGTAGCCGTGTTTGCCGAATCCGATGCCTCGAAGTCCAGCCCCGGGCCAACATCATAGCGCTCAGCCTAGCACCCCCAAGGGCGCGCGAGAATGACTGGGGATAATCCATCGATCGTGTTTCCTTCTATGCGGTATCATTAAGGGTGATGCCTACCGATCAGCCGCGGCCGGCCGCGACCACCGACGAACACGGCTATCTCCTATCCGTCGAAGAGGCCGCAGACCGCTACGCTGCGGCCGGCCACCCGCGAACCATTCGCGCCATCCAGAAATACTGCCGTCGCGGCGACCTCGAATCGCAGAAGGTAGAAACAACCTATGGCGAACGATACCTGATCACGCCCGCCTCGATCGATCGCCACATCGCTATGATCATGGAGCGAAGCCAAGCGTCCGGCCTCGAACAGCCGCGTCCGGCCGCCACCATTCGCAGCAGCGATGGTCCTGAAAAGACGGCTCTAGAGGCACCGGAGAATGTTCGCGAACAGCCGCGGCCGGCCGCGGCCGAATTTCAGGATCGCTACATCGTACATCTCGAAAAGGAGAATGAGTTCTTGCGCGAGCAGAACACTGTCCTGCTTGAGCGCGTCAAGGAGACGAACATCCTGACCGGCCGCCTGCAGGAAATGCTTACGCCGCTACTCGGCCCATCCGACCGTCCGGCCAGGACGGGTGAACGAGATCACGCCAGCAGCGAGGGCGCCGGCTCTTCACAGCTAGGGTAGGGGATAAACGCATTTGGGCCGCAGCGCGGCCGTATAATGCGATCATGGACTATCGCCAGGAGCGCCACATCGGCGACATCCTCAAGGACCGCAACATCATCCTGCGCAATGCTGACGCGGCAACGCGCGGCGGCTTCACCCAGGTCCCGAACTTTCTGCTCAAATCGAAGCACCTCAGCGCCGGCGACAAGCTCGCGTTCGCCATGCTGCTCAGCTACGCATGGCAGAACGACTATTGTTATCCGGGCCAGAAGCGGCTCGCCGAGGACATGGGCCTGCACGAGACCAATGTCCGCAAGCACCTCAAGTCCCTAGAGGCCGCCGGCCTCTTGAGCATCACCCGGCGGGGGCAGGGAAAGACCAATATCTACGCCCTCAATCTCAAACCGAGGAAGCTTTAGGCGCGATCCAGACCGAGCGAAAACGCTCGGTCTTGACCGAGTGAAATCAGCGGTTCCGGAGCGAGTGATTTCGCTCGCTCCTCAATTAATGAGACGCATTCAATGAGATACAAAAAAGAATATGCAGAATGCAAAATGCATTTTTCAATTAAGGAAGCCGGCTTGACAGATTTCGATGGCATGGTGCGGATCGAGTCGATTCAACGCCCCCGCCTTATGCCCCGCCTTTAGGGTAAGGCGGGGTCGGCGTGCAAAGTGTCGTGCAATGACGCGCTATGGCGGGTCGCGCGCGTCGGGCTACCCGCCCGACCCCGTGTCTTTTCGGCGCTCCGCATGGGCTCCGCGCCGACTGCAGCCGCTTCGCGCGCGTTGTGGGCATCGCGCGCGAAGCGGCTTTGCCCTCGGCTCGCTGGGGCTCGCCTCGGGAAACACCCGGGGTCGGGCAGGTATACCAAGGGTAAGCAGCAGCTACAGCAGGGGATAGCATATACGAGGGGAAGCAGCGCCGACGGGCGCGACCCTCCAACACGTTTGATCGAGGGTTGCCCGTCCTCGGCAATTTGGCGCCGAAAGGTCGCTCGATCGCGGCCGATCGAGCGAAACGATTTTTGCTGTTTTCGAGTTTTGCCGATCGAAAATTTTCGAATTTCGGAAATTCGAAAATTTCCTGTTTTGGCACTGATCAACCCGCGACAATCACCGCCGCAACTTCAGTCAATCTTCAGGCTGTGAATAGAATGGGGCGTCTTCAAAAAAATAGATAGGGCTATCGACGCTCAGAATGGCTATGAGTCCGTTGAGTTGCACAGCGGTAAGCCGGCGAGTGCCCTGCTCGACTTCCTCTATTTGCTCCACGGAAAGCCCAAGTTCATCCGCTAATTCCTCCTGGCTCATGGATAGTTCGGTGCGCCGCTGACGGATGCGGTTGCCGATATAAGAGTCAATAGGATTGGGGTTGTTGCGCGGCACAGTCGCTCGCAGGACAAGTGCAACTGCCAGCATGTTTACGGTATGGCCAATTCTGTGTCAGGGCATTGATTTTACGATATAATTTGCGGCATTTATGGCCGATAAATTTGCGTTATCATGTTCCCATTCCCCGAAACCCCTGAAAATACGCGGTATTTCTCTTGCAACACTATTGGCCATAGTGTTGCGGCCGAAATCGAAAACCGTCGCCCGCTCGCGGCAGATGACGCTTCACACGTCGTCGGGTGCGAGGAAGTACCTCACAGCTGCGGAGCGCCAGCGCTTCGCCCGAGCGGCCGATACGCTCGCACCTGAGCCTCGCTTGTTCTGTCTCCTGCTCATGTGGAGCGGTTGCCGCATCTCTGAGGCAATAGCCGTCACGCCGCTCATGATCAATCGCGAGGGCGGGACCGTGGCGTTCCTGACCCTCAAACGCCGCACCGAGACAGTAGTCAGGCAGATTCCCATTCCGCCGTCGCTCATGAGCGAACTGGTCCAGCATTTCGACCTGGCGCGGCGAGAGAGCGACCCATACCAGCGCACTGCTCGACTCTGGCGCTGGAGCCGCAGCACAGCGTGGCGGTATGTGAAGACTGCAATGAAACGCGCTGGGCTGTCCGGGTCGGCTGCGATGCCGAAGGGGCTGCGCCACACCTTCGGCGTGGCCGCGTTCCAAGCCGTGCCGCCACACATCGTGCAGCGATGGCTCGGACACGCTTCGTTGCGCACAACCGGTATTTACGGAGATGTAAGCGGACGCGAAGAGCGCTTGTTTGCCGCGCGTGTATGGGACGGCTGGTGAGGCTTCACGCGCACAAGGCAGTGCGGTTGCGTGGCTCTGTTGAGCCGTTAAATCCATGCTCGCGAATTTATGGCTCTGTTGAGCGGTTTTAGGAACGTCGCACAATATTATTTTTGCGAAACGCTCAACGTCGAAGTCGCTGTGAAATCGCTGATATGCTATACTTCAGGTGTATGGAAACAAAAGATTTGAAAAAATTTTTGGAGCGGGTTCCGACTTGGCCCAAGCGGGCGCAGGAGGAAGCCCTGCAAACTTTGCAGATCATTGAAGAGGACTTTGTGCCGGACGCCGCGCTTGCCGGCGACCTGGCGCGGGCCGACGACGAGATACGACGCGGCGAAGGCACTCCGCAGGAGGAGGTGTTTGAACGCTTCGGTCTCTAGCCCCATATGGAGTTCCTCTATACTCCTACGGCCGAGGACCACTTTCAAAAACTCCCACCGGAAGCCCGCAAGCGCATCGCCAAGAAGATGCGCTTCTACGCACAGCAGCCCGCCCCGCTGCAATTTGCTGAGCCGCTTTCGGGTTCCAACAATTACCGTTTCCGCATCGGCGACTATCGCGTGATTTTCAAGGTGCAGAACGACGCGGTTTGGATCATGGCAATCAAGCGTCGCGACAAAGCCTACAACTGACCATGACCGAATTGCTGGACGATGCCATCCGATGTCTGCGCCTGCTCCCCGAACCCATGCAAGACAGTGTTGCCCGTACCATCATCGCGCAGCTTGACGAAAAGTCGGAGCTGGGCGACGGCGACTCCGCCGCAATCGACCGAAGCTAATCTCCGCGCAGCGATTTCACGAGGTTGGCGCGGTTGCAATTGGGCAGCCCCGGCCTGCGGCCGGTCACGCTCTACCGCGCGGCCCCCGCCGCGCGCCGGAGCCCCGCCGAGGTGCGGGTCTCCGCCCTTCGGGCCACGATCGTTGCCGCATGTATTGTGCCCCTCGTCGGGGGCAGTCGATCCCGCGCGCTCCTGCGGCTGCCCTGTTGAACCGATCTTCTCTAATTGGGGTTGGGGGGTCAAGCGCAGACTTCAGCGTGCGATTGATCCGAGTCCAACCCTCCTTACAATACGGCCGTTCTGCTTCGAAGTTATCCGGCGAGCTCGCTTCTCTTCGAGGTCGGCGATGCCGCCTCATGATGATGTTCGTGAAGAAGTGGCGGGGCCATCTCGGGGACGCAGTCAAGGAGCCTTGGTATTCTCCCTGCTGCTGACCGGTTAGCGCCCTCGCCATTTCTCGTCCTGCCGGACTCCTCGACAGCCTTGCGGCCGTATTGGTTATACCGTTGCTGGCAGCGCTTCCTCCTTGCCCCACCTGAACTCGGTGCCATCAAGCCACATCCGGTGGAGAATGACCGCGAGCTTGCGTGCGACCGCCACGCGAGCATTCATCATTGAGCTTCGCTTCGCGATCCGCATGCCCCAGGCCTTCAACGCGCACCATTTCTTGTTTCGCACCAGCAGGCTATGCGCGGCTTCAAACAGATGTTCGCGCGCAAAGGCATCGCCACAGCGGGTGATCCGCCCGTTGTAGTCCACTTCGCCGGAAGCGTACTTGCGCGGGGTGAGACCGAGATGGACCGCGACTTGGCGCGACTTTTGGAACCGACGCGGATCGTCGATGGCTGTCTTGAAGGCGAGCGCGGTGAGCGGTCCCACTCCCGGTACGGTCATGAGCCGCTGACAGATTGCGTCCCGTCGCACGTATCGCAGGATGATGTTGGTCAGCAGCCGGACCTGTTCATGCAGGCGCCGCCGAACTTCCAGCAGCGGCTCGATACACGTCTCAAGATCGCCATCGCCGGCGATCAATTCGCGCACGCGCCCCTCGAACTTCGCCATGGTGACGGTGCCGATCTTCAATCCGAACGTCCGTAGCGTTCCGCGGACGTGGTTGTCGAGGTCGAGGCGCTTCTCCAGCAGGCAGCGGCGGCTGCCCATCATCGCCCGGATCTTCTGGCAATCCTCCGCCTTGACGTGCACCGCCTTGAACCAGCCGGTGCGCATCATCTGCGCGATGGCGCGCGCATCATTGCGATCCGTCTTGACGTTCTGCGCTTGCATGACGCCTTTGGCATGCCGCGTCTCAATGCAGACCGCAGGCAACCCCGCAAGGCTCAGTTGCTTATGGAGCCAGGACGAGCACTGACCGGCTTCGAGCCCGATGCGTTCGAATGCCGGGCTTGCCGCCCGTAACCAGGCGATCAGTTCTTCCGGCTCGGTGTCCGCTACGCCTTCGCGGACGACCTTTCCGTCCCGATCGACGACGCAAATCGCCGTTTTCTCCAAGGACACATCGAGACCCACGTAATAGCTCATGGACAACCCCCCTTATTGCTGTTGATTGGGATTGTCGTCTTACCACGGCCTCGACGGAGACCCCCCAACCCCAATTACCTCATCTCGGGGCGCGCGAATGGGCCGGCTGATTTGCCCTCCGGCGCGCGCCCATACGCGCATTTTTCTTTTTGGTTTCCCCGGAAGGGCGACCTCAATTGTCGCGCGGACGGCCTCGCGGCGGTCAATGCAACCCGCTCCGCGGGCGGTCTGCGACCGGCATTGACCACCGCGAGCCGCCGCGCAGTCGCAAACCCGTCGGCTCCGGGGGAAACGTCGCCTTTTGTCTCACCAAGGGAAATCCCTGGGACTGTACTGCTCTCCCCTTTTCGGGCGGGATCTTCGTGCCGTGCAGGCAGTACAATCGAGATGACCGCATCTCAATAAGAGATCGTGGTCGGAACGAGCCGGCGGTGAGCGGGGGGTTCGGCAGTCAATTCTCACGACGCACAATCGAGAAGCGACGCCATGTAGCCCCGGCGCACCCCGCGGGATGGGGTGCTGCCAGCATCACTTCCCACCTGAGATGCGCACGGCACACCGGCTCTCCTTCGGCTATGATTGCACCAGGCCAACCGGTTCGCCTCGGCGCCCACGTCGTTTCGGGCGAGCCTGTCATGCTCGATACTGACGAGCGCCGCCGTCACCTCTACATCGTCGGCCAGACCGGCACCGGCAAGAGCACACTCCTCCTCAACCTCATCGATCAGGACCTTGCTGCCGGCGAGGGCTTGGCGCTGCTCGACCCGCATGGCGACCTGGCGGAGGCCGTGCTGTTGCGGATTCCGCGCGTTCGCACCAACGATTTGGTCTACGTCAATCCGGCCGACCTCGACCGGCCGATCGGCTTCAATCCCCTCTCCCAGGTCCGCGATGATTTAAAGCCGATCGTCGCCGACGGTATCGTGTCCGCGTTCCGCCACGTCTGGGCCGACAGCTGGGGTCATCGCCTCGATTACATCCTCACCAACGCGGTGCGAGCGTTGCTTGATACACCGGGGGCCACCCTGCTCATGCTCCCCCGTCTGCTCATCGACGATGCATTTCGTGCGCGGATCGTCGAGCACTACATCGCCGATCCAGTTGTGCACTCATTCTGGGTCAATGAATATGCCGGCTACACGACGAGTTTCCGCACCGAAGCCATTGCGCCAATACAAAATAAGATCGGCAAGATTTTGATGGTTCCCAGTCTGCGCAACATGCTGGCGCAGCCGCGCAGCACCATTACCATGCGCCGCCTCATGGACGAGGGCGCAATCGTCGTCTGCAATCTGGCGAAGGGCAATTTGGGTGAGAGCACGGCGCACCTTTTGGGAGCACTCTTGACTACTTCGCTGGCGCAAGCGGCGTTGTCACGTGCCGACACTCCCGCACCCGAGCGCACCGTGTTTCATTTTTATGCTGACGAATTCCAGTCGTTCGCCACTGACAGCTTCGCGCTCATCCTCTCCGAGGCACGCAAGTACGGGCTCACGTTGACGCTCGCGCATCAATATCTCAACCAGCTCCCCGACCGGCTGCGCTCGGCTGTGTTCGGCAATGCCGGGTCGATCGTCGCCTGCCGCTCGGGCGCCGAGGATGCAGCGATCCTTGCTGCGCAGATCGGCGTGGATAATTCCGACGCTCTGCTCGACCTGCCGAATTTTTCTGCCTGGGCGCGACTGTTACACGATGGTACGCCCACCTCGCCCATCCGCTTCGACCTTTACGAAGCGCCGCGGCAGCGGCGTCCCGACGCCCTTCGCCTGATCGATACCAGCCGCCAGCGTTTTGGCCGCCCCCGGCAGGAAGTGGAGGCCCGCATCCGCCAATTCCTTATGGGATAGACGTGCAGGCCAGCTTGACTCTAACTGCTGGTTGCGTCTGAATTTTGCTCCTGCATCGAGGGGAGCGGCAAATGCGGGTCACCATCGAACATCGCGAAGTCACGTCGGGCGCGCTGGGCAATCGCAAGGAATCCTACGTCGATTGCACCGTGCATTTCTCCGAGGAAGAGCAAGCCATCATCAAGGAGCGTGACCTGTACCGCGAGGGCTTTGTCGTCCGAACCTCGACGCCGCTGCCGAGCCAAAGCTCGCTTTGGGGCACCGGACTGATGCGCTTTGCCGGGCCGTTCATGATCATCGGCGGTTTTATTTTTGGCTTGGCCGGCGGCGGCAGTTTGGCCGGTCTCATTCTGTTCGCCGGCATCGGTTTCGTGATCTACGGCTGGCTTCGCTCCCGCAAGGAGGGCAAGCGCTTCGAATCGTCCGACCAGGACATCACCATCAAGCAATTGCTCAACAAGCCGACCTTCACCGTGCACGCCTGGAACCCGGCGGCGGCCAAGGGCATCGAGGAGGAAATCCGCGAGCACCTGACCTCGCTCAAGGCCGTCATTCAGAATAGCGCGGAAATCAAAACCAAGCAGACCTTCGAACTATGAGCATCGAGGACTGGCTGCCGATCAAATCGAACGATTCGGCCGCCAACGCCGCCATCGCCGTCTTTTTGGTCATGGCCGCTATCATCCTCATCGTCGTCGGCGGCATATTCCTGCTCCCGGTGGTGCTGATCCTCGGCATCGCCAAGGGCGTGCATTGGTACATGCACCGGCCGACGCCGACCGACCAGCTCTATGCCCAGGCGCAGCAGCGCGGCATCACCGCCAATTTCCCCGACGCCGACAAATTTATGGAAGCGTATCTCGACCGCTTTCTTGACGCCATTCGCGACGACCTTCCCGCGTACAGCATCTTTCTCACGATGGCGAACATCACCGAGGCGCTTTACAAGGACGAGAAACTCACCAATCCCCTGCCGCCGTTGGTCGCCACCAACGCGATCGAGGAGGGACGCTACCGCGATCAGCTCATCGCCTATCAGCGCAAGACCGCCGACGCGCCGCATACATTGGAAGTTTTCAACGCGACGCTCGGCAAATGCTATCTCGACTTCATCGCTGGTCTGCCGGCGATCGCCAAGGCGACACCCGAGCAGTTCGCCAAATGCGATCAGGTGGAAGCGTTCGCCACCTTTCCTTTGATCGACGTGTTGCAGGAGCCGGCCGCGCTGGTCTGGGCCGTGATGCTGCCGTTCTTCCGCGAGGACGTTGAAGAACTCGGCCTGTTCGCAGACATCCGCAAGCAGCTCGACCGCAATTTCCATCAGGCGTCCGGCGCGGATTATCCGGCGCCGGCCCACAAGCTGATCACTCCCGATAAGCACAAGGGCACGCCGCGCGAGATCGTTTCGGCTTATCTCGGCAACACGCCGTTCGAAGCGCTGTTCTATGCCCCTATCCCCTTCGCGATCACGGACCAGCAAAGATACGAACATACCCACGTCGTCGGCGGGTCGGGGCACGGCAAGACCCAGCTGTTGCAACGGTTCATCCTCGACGACCTAAAGCGCGAGCAGCCACCCGCGTTGGTTATCGTCGATAGCCAGGGCGAGATGCTGCGCAAGATTCGCGAACTTGACCTGTTTGCGTCGGGTCAGCCGCTGTCCGACCGACTTATCATCATCGACCCGGAGGATGTGGAGTATCCGCCGGCACTGAACATGTTCGACCTGAAAGCGGCCCGGCTCGGCAGCTATTCGCAGACCATCAAGGAGCAGATCGAGGCCTCCACCATCGAGACCTTCAATTACGTGTTCGGCTCGCTGGCCGCCGAACTGACCAGCCGGCAGAACACGACGTTCGCATTCGTCACTCGGCTGATGCTGTCGATTCCGAATGCTACCATCCACACCTTGCGCGAGCTGTTCGAGGACGGCGCCCAAAACATCGAGGCGAGCCCGTTCGCCGAACACATCCGCAAGCTTGATCGGACCTCGCAGGCCTATTTCGAGAATCAGTTCTTCACCAAGACCTATTCGCAGACTAAGCAGCAGATCGCGCGCCGGCTCTACAGCGTGCTGCAGGTGCCGGCGTTCGAGCGCATGTTTGCCGCCAAGTCCAATCGGCTCGACATGTTCGAGGCGTTGCAGCAGGGTGCCGTCGTACTGATCAATACCAGTAAGGCCCTGTTGAAGACCGACGCATCGGCGCTGTTCGGCCGGTACATGATCGCCCGCGTTATCTCGGCCGCGTTCGAGCGCATCGCGGTCACGGCCGACCAGCGCAATCCAGCATTTCTGATCGTGGATGAAGCTGCGGAGTATTTCGATGAGAATTTGGAGACGCTGCTGTCGCAGGCCCGAAAATTCAATGTTGGCGTGCTGATCGCGCATCAGCATCTCGACCAGCTCACGCCGGCATTGCGCGCTTCCGTCGCCGCCAACACCTCGATTAAGCTTGCCGGTGGCGTTTCCGACAAGGACGCCCGCTCGCTCGCTTCCGACATGCGCACCACGCCGGATTTTATTACGGGGATGACCAAGCGTGCGAGGTCTACCGAGTTCGCCTGCTACGTCCGTAATTATACGGGCAATGCGGTGCGGCTTGAGATTCCGTTTGGTGCCTTGGAACGGGCGGCAAAAATGAGCCCGGCCGAACAAGCGCAGCTGGTCGCCCACAACCGCGACCGTTACGCGGCGCACCCCGAAGTGCCGCGGCCGGCCGCGAACGAACGCGATGCGAAGCCGACGGCCGCGCAGCAGAAAAACGAGGGCGACGACTGGCGCTCGTAAGGCCCTGGCCTACTAAGACCACCATCGATCAGTGAGCTTACGGGCGCCTTGCGCCCCTATGCTTCGTAGCGCGCAAGCTTCAAATATTGTTGTAGGAAATCAGAGTGCGTTTGATGACTGCTATAATTTCTGCATGCAAGAAACCGCCATTCAAACGCGCCGGTCGCGGTTCCGCCGTGCGTCGGAACCGCCGGCTTTCCGTGTCACTGACGATGATGTCGAGATCATCCGCCAACTGGCGCGCCATCGCTTCCTTCGCTCGACCCATATCGCGGCCCTGGTCGGCCGCTCGCTCGATCGCACCAACGATCGGCTCAGCCGACTTTTCCATGCCGGCTACGTCGATCGGCCGCGCGCCCAACTCGATTACTACCCGACTTCCGGATCGGCGCCGATCGCCTATGCCCTGGCCGACCGCGGCGCTCGCCTACTCATCCAACGCGACGGCATCGACTTCGCCAATGTCGAATGGAGCCGAAAGAACCGAGAGGCAGGCCGCCCGTTCATTGAGCATCAGCTGGAGATTGTGGATTTTTACGTCGCGCTGCAACGGGCGTTGACGCGACGCTCCGATGTGCGGCTCATCCACCCTGACGAGATCGTTGCATCGTTCCCGGATCAGAGCTTCAGCGAGCGCAATCCGTTCGCGATGCGGGTCAGGCTCTCGCATCAGGGCGCTGTGCAAGAAGTCGCCGTAATACCCGACTTGGTGTTTGGCCTCAAATTTACGGATGGCTCGCGCCGGTGTTTTGTGGTCGAGATCGATCGCGGCACCATGCCGATTGCCCGCAGCGACATCCGGCAGACCAGCCTTGAACGCAAGATGCGGGCCTATCTGACGGCATATGCAGCCAAGCAGCACGAGCGGCAGTTCGGCTGGAAGACGTTTCGGGTTTTGATCGTGACGACCGATGAATACCGGGCCCGTTCTTCGATGGAAGAGCTGCGTAGGCTTCGAGTTGTGGGTAGCCCCGGACCATCGCTTTTCCTTTTCGCAACGCGTACCGAGCTTTGTGATGCTAATCCACTTACCCATTCATGGAACGATGGAAACGGGCGTGACATATTTCTGATAAATTAATCCGTCCTAATTGCTGCGCAAATAAGTGCATATCCAGCTCGAATTCGAATGCTTGCTACCTTACGTCCGAAGGGGGATAATGTCTCGTATCATGTCCGGTGTCTTACGGAGCTCAGAAATGTTCAGATCGTCGGGCATCCATCATATCACCGCAATATCTAGCGACCCCAGACGCACCGTCACATTTTATACTCAGGCTCTCGGTTTGCGCCTCGTAAAAAGAACGATCAACTTCGACGACCCCTTCAGCTGGCATGTTTACTTCGGAGACGAGCGAGGCAGTCCAGGCACAGCCCTGACGTTCTTCGGACGCTCGCTGCCCCCAGGGCGCAATGGTCCAGGCATGGTAGTCTCAATAGCGTTTGCTGTTCCACAACATTCCTTAAGCTATTGGACGCACCGCCTAGCCGAGCGCGGTATTCCAGCTCATCGCGTAGAGAGCCGAGCGGGAAACGCCACTCTCACATTCCGTGATCCTGATGGCCTGCAGGCCGAGCTTGTCGCGACCGACGAGGTTGAAAACGGTGCAACTTGGACAATTGGCGAGATTCCGAAAGAACATGCAATACGCGGTTTTTATGGCGCCGGCCTATGCGCTCGCGACATGCAACCCACCAAGGATATACTTGTCGATGCGCTTGGCTTTGAGATCGTTGAATTCGATCAAAAGAGCTTTCGACTCAGATCGCCAGGCTCGCGACTGGCCAACTTCATTAGTATCGAGGTTGCGCAGGAACCCAATGCTGGTGCGATGGGTGCGGGCTCCATACACCATATCGCGTTTCGTGCGTCTAACGAACAAGCACAAATCTATATGGCTGAGCGAGCTCGCATCCGCGGTTTAAATCCAACTGAGCAAATCGATCGCTGCTATTTTCGATCGGTGTATTTTCGTGAACCTTCCGGCATTTTGTTTGAGATCGCAACTGATCAGCCAGGTTTCACCGTCGACGAGCCTTTGGAAAAGCTGGGAAGCGCAATAATGTTGCCTAAATGGTACGAGCCACGTCGGGCGGAGATCGAGGGCGCCCTTACCCCACTGGCGCAATAGCTGCAGCATTTCAGCACGGCAATTTATGAGAAAATGACTTTCACAAGGTGGAGCTACTATGTCTAAGAGTGTAAAAAAGACAGCGAACGTACATGCTATGGAAGCGATCCAGGGTGCGCTCGCGATCCAACGGATAAGCTCATCTTACTGGGACTCATGCGTGCTGTTCGCCGCTAATAAAATCGGCCTTTTCACTTTAGTCGATCGCAGCACTCTCACCGCCATACAGATCGCGGAGCTTTATAAGGCCGACCCCGCGGCAATGGAGCGTTTTCTCAACGCCTGCGTTGCTTTGAAGCTTATGTGGAAACGTGGCAATAAATACGGCAATTCCTCACTCGCTCGCCGCTTCCTCGTAAAAGGCAAAGAGTGGTATCAAGGCCATATAGTCGCCCATTGGGCAGACATGCTTGTCGCCGGACACTGGCAACGTTTGGACGAGGCAGCTCTCACTGGAAATCCAGTCACTCTATCTGAACATCGGTCGCATGATTTAAATTACGCCTATGGTTTCGGCGACGGTTTATACAATTGGATTTTTGGAATGCACGAATGGGCGCAGGCTGGCCACGCTCAACTACTCGCTCACACAGTCGATTTGCGGAACCGCCGGCACCTCCTAGACGTTGGCGGCGGGTCGGGAGCTTATAGCGTGGCGTTCTGTCGAAAAAATATAAATCTTCGCGCCACCATTTTAGACCTACCCGAAGTGGCTAAAATCGCCGAGGCTATTATCAAAAACAACGCCTTGAATTCGCGAATTTCCGTCCAAGCAGGTGATCTTATGTCAAGCCCGTGGGGCTCCCCTGATGCGATCCTGTTATCAAACGTTTTGCACATGGGAGACACCGATTTTTGTGGATCAATTCTAGACCGTGCGTATTGCTCACTTGCTGATAAAGGGATACTAATCGTGCACGAATGGCTTCTAAATTCAGATAAGACCATGCCCGTTCTTTCGAGCCTTTTTTCGCTCCACATGCTCGCGAGACCCGGAGGCGAAACTTATTCCCTCGGAGAAATGGTAGAGCGACTAAAGGCCGCTGGGTTCATAAACGTAAGGCGTATTAGACTACCAGGATTATGGTCGGTTGTAGTTGGAGAGAAATAGGATAGTTCAGAAAAGATGGCCCGATCTAATTAGGTATCAGCTGTGCTTCGTTGGTTCAAATTATTATTGCATTCATTCTTTGCTGTGGCAATCGCCGCCGCCGCGTGGATGCTTTCCAATTACTATTTTCCGAGCGCCGCACTATTCATATCCATTGGAGGTTTTTTCTTTTTAGAAGTCGTCGTCGTGTTTATTAACCTCATGGAGGGTTGGGAGAGAATAGCGGCTGCGATGGAGGCTTCGCAACAGAAGCTTGAACGAGAGATAGCAATATCCGAACAGAGGATCGAGCAAGCTACCGGGATATGGCGCAAAGCGTCAGGAGACAATTTTCTTCTAAAAGACCTGGAAGAGATATTGTTCGAATACGATCGAATCAAATCGGATAATGACGTCTTTTTCCTCCAACAGGCTCGTATTGCGCTGGATATCGCAAAGGAGTCTATGGCGAAGATAAGCGACCGAGAACTCAGAGACCGTCCGATGGAGCAAACTAATTTGCTCTATATGAAATTTCTTTATACCAACGCAAACTGGCGCATACGAAGCTCCTCATATGAGGAGATCACCGAGTGGTGGGATTCGCCAGATGGCGTGCAGTATTGGCAGTTCAACGTTGAGGCTCTGAAGCGCGGTATCCTTATCGAGCGAATTTTCGTGATTAATCAAGGTAATGATCTAAAAAATCATCCAAAGCTGGCTGCACTCATGAATAAACAAGCGTCGCATCAGCCCCCCGTTAAGGTCTTCCTGGCGAAATGCGACCACAAGCTGGAAAAGAACATCGTCATTTTCGATAACAAAGACGTGCCCAAATACGCTGTTTGGGTCACTCCATCGGCGGATAACCAGATCAAAATGAATCGCTGGAATATGAGCGGAATTCCAAGAGTTGTCGCCGAATTGGAGAACACCTTTGAACTCATCAAGGGGGTCTCAGAAGAGTATCACCCCAATGCAGCCGGCCAGCCGACCGGAGGCGGCGCGCGGCGCACAAGACATTAACCGGTCCTTGATATCCCGCACAAACTTAAGCGGCGCGCGGTCGTCTCATGTACATCCAGCGCAATATGGTCGCCAGGAAGGCAATCCAACAGGCGGCGACAATCGTAACAGAGACTACAATGATAAATTCCGTGCGAAGCGGACTAGGCCGGAAGATGCCGCTCTTCAACTGCGATGCAGTCCACGGCAGCCGCTGCATTACACGCTGAGCGAGACAATCCTGCTCCGGTGAAACCGCTGTCGGCTGGCCGGAATCGCTTGCCGCTGCATCCACAATCAGAGAAGTCGATCTTATCGCTTTCGAAGTCTCCAATGGCATCAGATCATTGCAGCCTGTACCAACTGCTATAGCCAACGTAGACGAAATGATTGCGATTAGCATTGTCGAATAGGCGATGGCTAAGATCCCACTAACCGCGAAAACAAAGACTCTGCAAGTGTCGGCGATGAAGCCGCGGTATTTCTGTGCTTGAACCGGCAAGCCGGAACCGAGTTCCTCACTCCCGCTCGGCTCAGTGGCAAACATATCGCTCGCGGCGTTCGTGATGAGGACGCATGCCACGCCCGTAACCGCGGCGACTTGAAGCAACGACATGTACTCCCGCAGATAGGCGGCCAAAGCTAGCAGGTCGGACATTTACGAGAGTCTCCGTTCAATCTGAAAAATTCTACGCCGCCATAGCAGCTTGTTCGCTTGCGGAATGGCCGCCGTTTTCGGCGGTCAAGACCTTAATGTGCGGCGGACTTCCAGCTGTGTTTGTTAATCGTCGAAGAACCTTTAGGAACCTGGAAAATCTCTCGCGTTGATATCCGATAATATCTTTTCGAGCGAAATATTGAACGTTGTAAGCAACGGTAGAGTTCGGAGGGTGATGACCTTCAACCCACATCCCGAGCGGATCGTCTGCTTTTACAATAAGGATAGGATGGAAAGTATCCAAGCGAGATATTTCTATTGCATCTTCAGGCGGTGCAATAGTGCGATCCAAGATAACCACTTTCAGCTTATTTCCAAGACGATTGACCAAATGTTGCCAATACTCGATCGCTTCAGTGTTCGGGGAAGAGATAATTATAATTACAGACGCTCCGATTTCGATCCAGTGAGCAATTCTATTCTCCCACTTTCTTTGCTTCCGCCTTCCGAGAAATAGTCGTGCTCCTATAATGAGGGGATAGCGCCCCTGCCCCACTGGAATGAAGATATCCACTCCTGGTCCGACGATGCGTTTGATCTTCTTAGACAGATTCGTCGAAGCGTTGACGGTGACAAATCGTGCGGAACCGGGACCACGTATGCGAACGGCCCTATGCCCAAGCACAATTAAGGTCAGAACGAGAAAACCAGCGAAGGTAACTTCCAGAAGAAGCGCCAATTGCGACGAGTCAGACATTCGCCCCCCTGTGGATAGCTCGCTGTTGCGGGACGGGTTATGCGCAGTGCAGCCGCGATGGGTTGCCTTCCATCATTTCTAGCCGCGATTGCCCATTCCCGTCCTTTATTCCAGGCCGCCAGGGCCGGTGCGCGATCAGGTCACATCCCGCGGACCTCCTGGCAACCAAGCCGGGTACCCAGCCTAAACCACCCGTTAATTGCATTACAATAGCCTTAGTGGAAAGCCAAGCGGCTTTTCCAAGCTTTCTTGGCCGGCGACAGGTCCCTCAGTCTGGGAGACCTGTGCACCGGTATAAGAGGCATAAACGATGGTTCAACTGGTCTTTTCGTTATTTGCGATCGTCTGGCTAATGGGAGGGCTTCTCACGTACCTCTTAACGGTTCACGATCCGACATCCGCTGTCCAGTGGCTAATCCTGGTAGCGCCCCCGAGCATCTTCCTATTGTGCCTTCTGATTTTTGCTCGACGAATGCACGGCTGATGCGGAGTGCCCCGACCCATTCGGTACGGGGCACCTCTCTTTCTAGGGTTCAGTACTTACGGAGCCATCTGACATTTCATTGCATGGCTTTGACCGATTCGCGCTTCCTTGTAGACTGAGAGCCAGTCTCCGTCATCTCAACTCCCGAGCTGCGGTTCGCGCTGGCAGGCGCCAGGCCGTGCGTCCTGGGGCCTGCTCACGCAGGACATCCCACCGCTCGAAAGGAGTGTTCCCATGGCGGAGAAAAGTGAGACGAAACAACCGACCCATCGCGCTTATTCCGTTATCCGACGTGACGACCAGGATGACTTCTGGCTCAACCTAGGACTTGTGTTCCCACACAAGGATGGCGGCGGCTTCAACATCATGCTGCAAGCCCTGCCGCTCGACGGCAAGATTGTCTGCCGAGAGATTGCCGACGATGACAAGGCAGGTGTTCAGGAACCTGTGCAACTGAACGAGCGCCGCCCTCGCGGTGGTGGCCGCTGACACTTCGATGACGACACCCCCGATTACGCGTAAGGCCGCGTGGTTCTATCATCTCGAACTCGCGCTGCTCGCCGAGGGAGGCTATCACCTATCGCTAGCTGCGACCACCGTTGACGAAGAGGAGCCGCAGCTCCTCTATCAGGAGCTGCTCGACGAGCGGGTCGCCACCATCGACGATGCGCTCGCGAGTTTGAAGCAAGTTCTGAAGCACTCGGTTTGATCATTGGCCCCGCCACGTGCGGGGCTCTTCTTCGTTACTTCGGCATATGGATGGTGAATAGAACCCCGCCTTTGTTAAGTCTTCTTGAGTTCAGCGCGCCCTCGGATAGATGAATTACAACGATTCAAACAACGCCTCGCGGGGGCCCGTTTCTTTAGCTTGCGCGTTCGGCGATAATATTCCAGTGCCATGAGCCCGGCTTTCGCTTTATATGCTGGCCTAGCTTGAGAAGCTCGAATCCGTTGAATAACGTAATGAGCGTGGTTGCGTCACAGTAGAAATGGGGGTGGCCCCGATCTTCGTTGTCGTCCTCAACGAAGGTATCTGGCGCGACTAGACGACCCACACCATAATTCTTGTGGCGCAATGGAAGCATTGAACCTTGGAACAACCCTCCAGGCTTCAGGACGCGCCAAATCTCAGCGATGCGGCGCCCAACATCTCCTAGGTTGCCGTGATAAAGCACGTCCCAGGAAAGCACAAAGTCAAGACTGGCATCATCGAACGGGAGTGAATCGGCATCGCCTTGCTGCACCCGAAGCGCAAGACCTTTAGCACTTGCATTCTGGCGCACCACTTCCAGGCCGGTAGCGCTGCCATCCATCGCTACAACATCAAGTCCCGCTTCAGCTAAGAATAGTGCGTGGCGCCCAACACCGCATCCAAGATCAAGCACATTACGGACCCCGCGAGCCTTCAGTTCAGGAAGTAACCTCACGACCTCAGGATGCGGCTCGACAAATCCAACTCGGCCTTCATCTGTCGCCCAACGCTTATCCCACGCGTCCACTGCGGTCGCCGATGTCATAATAACCTCCTGCTTGAAGTATATCTAATTATATCTGTGGCTGATTTTTTCGCAATGCGCTGCATCAGGCAATCTACCGAGCAGCATTCGTTCGCTCGATCATCGCTCCTTCTGCTTGAAATAGTCGCACACGTGTCGCCTGATTTCCTCAGAAATCTCTTCGACACGTCTCGCGGCTTCGATACGTATCCAAGCCGTCCGCTCCGACATACCTCGCAATGCGCCGCAAAAGGCTTGAAGGAACTCAAAATCCTCTGCGTCAATGCCGCGCGCCGTTATGCGCTGGAAACCTACCTCGGGATCAACGTCAAGCCAAAACAATAAATCAGGTTTTGGTATCAGACCTAAAACCTGCTCTATTCGCTTATCTCGTTCACCGCTCATGCCAATGGCCGTCGCTAAGCGACAGTAGGATGATCGCGGGGAGATGACGTGCATACCGGCGGCCAGAAGAGGCGCTGCGGTCCCGAAATGGTCCCTGATCACATCGAAAGCTTTGGCGAAGTCGACTGCGTAGTGCCCAAAATATTCTCGCCGACCGGTTCGACCGTATTGCCACGCTAGATCGACCATGAGTTGGCTCACCAAGTCTGTTCGTGGCTCGAAAAGATAGGTCGGGCCAAAATTATCTCTAACAAACTTTGCCAAAAGTCCGGCTTGTGTTGATTTGCCAGCACCGTCTATGCCGGTAAATGCAAAGTGCGACCCGAGTTTTACCTCCACGGTTGCTCTCCATGAGTCGACGCAAGATCGCTTAAATTACGGTGCCGATCACAAGAAGCTATGGCGAACGAGATCGCCGAGCAACAATCTTAGCAACGGCTTCCGCGACATCTTTTACATCTTGCAAGTCACCAAGCAGAACTTTATGGTGCAAGCAAATCCCGCTGTCGCCGATGGTGCACGCATTCGGGCAGCGCGATCTGAGCATCGTAAGGTCTACGTTTTTCTCAGCAGAAAGACGAGATGTCTCTGTCTCGAAAAGTGGGCGATACGACCGAACTGCCGGAATCCCCTCGGCCTTGAGTGCATTCAGGAACCATTCCCGTGAAGAACCGTTTAAAAGCTCGCCATTTAACCGGAACGGGATAAGATAGTTACTATGTCGCGTCGTTCCAACGGACACGGTTTGCACGATTACCCCTTGAATCTTGCTAAGATACTCTCTTAAAGCCTCCGCATTTTTCTCGCGCGTTGCCATTTGTTTGGGCAGCCGCTTTAGTTGCTCGCGCAATAGTGCGCCGCTGAACTCGTTCATGCGGTAGTTCGAACCAATTACAACATGCTCATAACGATCAGTGATAACTCTTCCGTTGTTGTGAAACAGAAAAGCTCGCTTGAATAGTTCTTCATCCCGGAACAGGATTGCACCCCCCTCCCCGGCAGTCATAAGCTTTGCATTTTGAAAGCTAAAGCAGGAGGTGCTGCTCAGGGAACCCACCGGCTTATCTCGAAAGCGCATGCCGTGAGCATGGGCTGCATCTTGAATGACAGCAATTTTCCTGGCGTTAAGCGTCGAAGTCAGCGCATCCATGTCTGCCGAATTACCTGCGATGTGCACCGGAATAATTGCCCGTGTCGCGTCACGCAGGAGATTTGATACCGATCGGGCTGAAAGGTTCCATGTATCTAAGTCGCAATCCGCGAACACAGGTACGGCACCGAGCCGCTGCACTGCTGTGACCGCCGAAACGAAGCCGAGCGCCGGTACAATTACTTCATCGCCCGGTCCGACGCTGTGAGCAAGGAGCGCAACTTCAGCAGCGTGTGTTCCCGTCGTGACTGCAAGTGCAAATGGTGATCCGTGAAAGGCAGCGAATTCGGCCTCGAATTGCGCGACCTCGGTCGCTTCCCCGCGCCACCAAGTGCCCTGTTTCAGCACTCGCGATAGAGCTGAAAACTCTTCCTCGCCGTAGTGCGGCCAAGCAGGGAAAGCCTTAGTGCGTTGCGGCTCCCCACCCTCAATCGCAAGCATGTACTCACTCCTTATGCGCCGCGGAAATCTTCGCGGAGGTTCATTGCGTGAATTGGCGCCGCGGCATGATCGCGCCGCGATATCTAATCTTTTCGCCCCCCAAGCGATGTGCGATGAAAACGGCGGCCTTCACCGTTTTGCCGCCAACACGCGCCGCTAAGTAACCAGCATTGAAGCTATCGCCGGCTCCAGTTGAATCAACCGGCTGGATTCGCTCTGGCACGGGAATCCATTCGCGCCTGTCCTCAAACACGGCTAGTGCATCGTTAGCTGCGTTCTTTACGACGATTTCCTGAATGCCGAAGCGTTGCAGTCGATCAACCGTCGCCTGCGGGTCAGGATCGCCCCACAGCTCAGCCTCGTCCTCAAAGGTTGGTAACGCAATATCGACGTAATTCAGGGCGCGAGCGTAAACAGAACGCGCGCGCAACACTTCACCGCCCCAGCCCCGCCGTCGGAAATTGCTATCAAATGCGACCTTGGCGCCTTTTTCGCGAGCCTGTTCTAAAATCTTTAACAAACGAGTGATGCCTTTGTCGGAATATATCGACAAAGTAACCCCGGAAAAGAAGATCATGCTAGCGTTCAAGATTGGTTTTCGCAGCCGTTGCCAATTTGGCAACTCGAAATATTCCCGCGCCGGAGACGCTTCGCGCCAATGGAAAAACCGCGCCTCTCCTATATCATCAATCTCGATCAAATAGAGCCCTGGTCGTCGATCCTCCACCTGCACGATCAGTTCGGTTCCGATACCTTCTTTCTCTGCAAAATTGACAATACGCGAAGAATAGGGGTCATCTCCTAACGCAGTCGCATACGACACGTTCATCCCTGCACGCGCTAGGTAAATCGCGGTGTTGAACGTGTCGCCACCGTAAGAGAGAGCAAAATGACCATCGCCGGTGGGCGCGAGTTCAATCATGACTTCCCCAATCGAAACTATCTGAGATTTCGTTGCAGCCATTTTCGCGAGTTAGGTTGGTTCCCTTCTGCCGAGGGTTGCACGAAGGTACTAAGAAGAATTATATTCGTCCAGCGCAACGATCGTCATTTCGTCGGCCCAATATTTCGCGGTTCAATCGACTGCGGGAGCGGTGTCCAATAGCAGCTTGATACATTCCTAAAAATAGCTACTCAGGGAATCGAACCCCACAAGCGACTGGCATCCAGGGTATGAACTGGGGTAGCGAAACAATTGCGTTGAGAGAATTTCTAGTTATTACAACTTCTTCCGCACTGAGCGTGCCCCCCTTCCGCGGCACCGATTCATCAGCGCTCTTTCATTTTCTGCTACGTACGCCCGCTCCTTCAGATGTGCGCGTGCGAGCGGCTGAGTGGTAAGCGCACTTCCTGTGAGGCTTCGCCAATCTTAGGGCCGTGCTATCATTCGCCCTTTGCTGAGGGAGCAAGACCTTGCCCGCCATGTCCGGAAAACGCGCCTTCCTGGAGCTGCTCAAGCAGGAGGGCGTCGACGTTCTGTTCGGCAATCCCGGCACCACCGAATTGCCGTTGATGGACGCGCTCGCGGTCGACAACGAGCTGCGCTACGTGCTCGGCCTGCAGGAAGCGACCGTGATCGGCATGGCGGACGGCTATGCGCAGGCCTCCGGCAAGCTCGCCGTGGTGAACCTGCACGTCACGCCCGGACTGGGAAACGCCATGGGCATGCTGTACGACGCCCAGAAGGCGGGTGCGCCGATCCTGGTCACCGCCGGCCAGCACGACCAGGATTTCAACGCCACCGAACCGATCCTGTGGGCCGATCTGCCGCCGATCGCGCGGCCGCTGGTGAAATGGTCGGCCGAGGTGCATCGGCTCGCCGATCTGCCGCGGCTCGTGCATCGCGCCGCCAAGACCGCGCTGGCGCCGCCGACCGGTCCGGTGTTTCTGGCGCTGCCGGGCGACATTCTCAAAGCCGAGGGCGAGGTCGATCTGCTGGCGCCGACGCGGGTGGCGCCGCGGCTGCGCGGCGATCCGGCGGCGGTCGCCGAAGCGGCCGCGCTCTTGGCGCGCGCCGAGCGGCCGCTGATCATCGCCGGCGACGCAGTGGCGCAGGGCCGTGCCCACGCCGAGCTTGCCGAGCTGGCCGAACTCCTTGGCGCCCCGGTCTACAGCGAGCTCGTGCCTTCGACCGCGTCGTTCCCCGCCTCGCATCCGCTGTTCCGCGGCGCCATGACCCGCATGCAGGGGCCGATCCGCAAGATTTTGGAACAATACGACGTGTTGTTCTCGGTCGGCGGCGATCTGTTCACGCTGTCGCTGCCGTCCGACATCGAGCCAATGCCGGCGGGCCTCACGCTCATTCATCTCGATACAGACGCCTGGGAGCTCGGCAAGAACTATCCGCCAAAGGTCGCGATCCTTGGCGATCCCAAGACCACACTGCCCGATCTGACGAAAGCAATCCGCGACACCATGGCCAGCGGCGCCCGCGGCGCGGCACGCGAGCGGCTCGAAGCCGCCAAGCGCGCGAGCCTCGCCGAACGCGAGGCGCTGAAGGCCAAGGCGCGCGCGCTGGCGGAGCAAACGCCGGTCGCGCCGCTGGCGCTGCTTCATGCCATCGGCGAAATCCTGCCGCCGGACGCGGTGGTGATCGACGAAACCATCTCGTCGGGCGCCGGCATCCGCTCGCTGATCCGCAGCGACGATCCGCAGAGCTTTTTTGGGCTGCGCGGCGGCGGCATCGGCTGGGGTCTGCCGGCGGCGCTGGGCGTCAAGCTGGCGCTGCCCGACCGCCCGGTGCTGGCGCTGGTCGGCGACGGCAGCGCCATGTACACCTGCCAGGCGCTGTGGACCGCGGCGCACGAGCGCATCGCCGTCGTGTTCGTCATTTTCAACAACACCTCGTATCGTATCCTCAAGCAGCGCCTCAATGCGCAGCGCGGCTTCGCCGCGCAGGTCGACCGCTTCGTCGGCATGGAGCTGACCGATCCGGCGATCGATTACGTCGGCCTCGCCCGCTCGCTCGGCATCGCCGCCGAACGCGCCAAAACCGTGCACGACGCGACCGATCTGATCGCGAAAGGCCTGCAAAGCAACGCGCCGCTATTGATCGACGTGCCGATGGATCGCAATTACAAGCCGGTGTGATTGCGCAAGACAGGTTTCCCGGATGCGGTGCAGCACGAAGTGGTGCACAGCTGATCCGGGACCTTCACAGGCTCTGAGTTTGTAACGATCCCGGGTCTGCAGCGCACCACTTCGCGCTGCGCTGCGCCCGGGAAACGAACCAGTATCAGCCGTTTGCGATCGTCAGCGGCAGATCGGCGAACATTTTGTACTGCTGCGATTTCGGCTTGGCCTTGTCTTCTTCATTGAGATACTCGACCGAACTTTTGCCCACATACGCCACCGGCAAAATCATCACGCGAATGAAGCGCGTCGGCCGGTCGGCGGCTTGTGCAAACACCGGGTCGGGACCGGATTCGTACCAGGCGCCGCCGGGACCGTAAGAGGTCGACTGCCCGTGGGTATCGATGCGGATGCCGCCCTCGAGCAAACAGCGGATGCCGGGCCCCTGGTGGCGGTGCAGGTAGGCGCAGCCGCCCGGCGGAAACGCCACGCTGTCGCCACGCAGCAGGAGACGACCCTTGGGCAGCGTTTCGAGTTCTGCTGCAAGTTTTTCGCGTGAGACGATGCCGCGGCCGGCGAGCGCACCTGCGCCGGCATCGGCGCCAACTAATTCCCAGCGCCAGAGCGTGGCACCGTCGCGACTTGCTTTCAGCGCGATCGCCTCCTCGCCGCTCCAGGCTGCGCCATCGTGCAGCTGTCGGTCGGCAACCGCGAGCGCGCCATGCACGACGAACACCATGCGCGGCAGCGGCGGCAGCGAAAGAGCCGCATCGTTTGACAGCACATCTTCGTAAAGCCGAAGCGTTGGCGCCACGATAATCACTCTACATTGTCATCGTCCGCGCGAGCGGACGATCCAGTATTCACGAGCATCTGAACATTACAACAGCGGCAGCGAATACGACGTGCCACGCCAGCGCGGGGGCACCGCAGCATCGGGGATTTACACCCATGCGTCCGCGTTGCTAAATCGCTTGGCAACAAACGCTTTTTTGCAGCCGCATTGGGAGGCCGCCCATGCCGACGATCGATACCGAGCGCTTCCGGCTGCGCAATTTCGTGCAACAGCTCGTCGATTGCGGCGAGTGCGAGGTGCGTGATCAGCCGACCGATCTGATCGACATCGCCGCCGCGCTCGACGGCAATCCGCGTGCGGTTCTGTTCAAGGCGGCCGGCCCGGAGCGCGCCGAACTGGTCGGCAACGTCATGGGCTCGCGCAAGCGCCTCGCGCGCGCACTCGATACCGACGAACGCGGTTTGTTGGCCGCACTGAGCCAACGCCTCACGCGGCTGCAGCCGCCCGTCACGGTCTCGTCGCAGCAGGCGCCGGTGCAGCAGATCGTGCTCAAGGACGACGAAGCTGATCTCACTGCGCTGCCAGTGCATTTGCAGCACGGCAGCGACGGCGCGCCCTATATTTCGGCCGGCATCGATTACGCGAGGTTCCCCGACAACGGCTTCACCAATGTGGGCTGCCGCCGCATCATGCTGCGCGGCAAGCGGCAGGCCGGCGTCGATTTGATCGCGCCGAGCGACATGCGCGCCATCTATCTGCAGGGCGCCGCGCGCCGCGAGCCGGTGCCGGTCGCCTACGCGGTCGGCTCGCATCCGGCCGATTTCCTCGGCGCCATGATGGCAATGCCCGACGTCGACGAGCTCGCCATCGTGGGCGCGCTGCGCGGCGCGCCGGTGCCGGTAGTGAAATGCGTCACCAATGACATCCACGTGCCGGCCGACGCCGAATACGTCATCGAGGGTGTGCTCGATCCGGCAGGCCACGTCGAGCCGGAGGGGCCGTATGGCGAGTACGTCGGCTATTACGGCGTGGTGAAGCGCAATCCGGTGCTGCACATCACCGCCATCACCCACCGCGAGGACGCGCTGTTCCAGACGCTGACCATCAGCGGCCGCACGCTGTCGCATACCGACACCACTCACCTCAGCGCCATGAAGACCGAGGCGGCGGCTTGGGCGGCGCTGCAGGCCTCGGTGCGCGAGCCGCTCGCGGTCTACGCCACGGCCTCGAGCGGCGGCATGTACAACGTCCGCGTTGCGCTGCGCCAGCGCGTGCCGGGCGACGCGCGCAACGCCATCGCCGCGGTATTCGGGTCGCACGCCGAAGCCAAGCACGTCTTCGTCTACGATCCGGACATCGACGTATTCTCCGACGCCGAGGCCGACTGGGCGTTCGCCACGCGCTTTCAGGCCGACCGCGACCTCATCGTCGGCTCCGGCTTTCGCGTTGTGCCGCTCGATCCGTCGCTCGGCGGCGCGCGCACCGGCGCCAAGCTCGGCTTCGACTGCACCGTTCCGTTCGGCAAAGCCGACGCGTTCGAATTCTCGGTGCCGCAGCCGCCGGCCGCCAAAAATGCCGCACCGCATCGCTCGGCGGCGGAGGCGCTGGCCGCCGGCCCGGCGAGCTTCTTGGAGCTGATGGCCGCGCTCGGCAGCAAAGACGGACGCGAAATCGTGCGCGAGCTCGACGCGCTCTACGCGGCGCGGCGCCTTAGCAGGCTGGACGACGGGCGCTACGTTTTGAAGGACAGCGGCAAATAAATGACCACGCGTACTGCACCGCCATTCCGCGCCGATCATGTCGGCAGCCTGCTCCGACCCGCGCCGCTCAAGGAGGCGAGAGCCAAGCATGCGCAGGGCGCGGTCACGTCGGCAGCGCTCAGGGACATCGAGGATCGCGAAATCGAAAAGGTCGTCAGAAAGCAGGAGGAGATCGGGCTCAAGCTCGCGACCGACGGCGAATTCCGCCGCTCCTGGTGGCACTTCGATTTCTTCCGCGGCCTTGATGGCGTGACGTTTTACACGACCGATCACGGCATTCAGTTTCACGGCGTGCAGACCAAGGCCGAGGGCATCAAGGTCACCGGCAAGATCGGCTTCTCCGGCCATCCGATGCTGGAGCACTTCAAGTTTCTCAAAAGCCGCACGCGCGTCATGCCGAAGATGACGATTCCGGCGCCGAGCACGTTTCATTTCCGCCAAGGCCGCGCCGCGATCAGAAAGGACGTCTACCCCACGCTCGATCCGTTCTTCGACGATCTCGCCGCCGCCTACCGCGCCGCGATCCGCGCCTTTTACGATGCCGGCTGCCGTTACCTGCAGCTCGACGACACCGCCTGGGCGATGGTGTGCGACCCGAACGAACGCGCGCAGTCGAAGGGGCGCGGCGACGATCCCGATGCGCTGCCGCAGCGCTACGCCGCGCTCACCAACGCCGCGCTGGCGCAAAAGCCGGCCGACATGACCATCACCATGCATTCGTGCCGCGGCAATTTCCGCTCGACCTTCATCGCCTCGGGCGGCTACGAATTCGTCGCCGAAAACTTGCTCGGCCACACCAGCTTCGACGGCTATTTCCTCGAATACGACAGCGAGCGCGCCGGCGGCTTCGAGCCGCTGCGGTTTTTTCCGAAAGGCAACAAGCAGCTCGTGCTCGGCCTCGTCACCACGAAATCCGGCAAGCTCGAAAGCAAGGACGCCATCAAGCGCCGCATCGATGAAGCGACCAAATACGTGGCGCTCGACCAGCTCTGCCTGTCGCCGCAATGCGGCTTTGCCTCGACCGAAGAAGGCAACGTGCTGGCCGAGGACGAACAGTGGGCAAAGCTGCGGATGATCGTGGAAATCGCCGACGAGGTGTGGCGGTAAAGAAACTGTCATCGTCCGCGAAAGCGGACGATCCAGTAATCACGAGAGTACTGGATGCCCGCTTTCGCGGGCATGACAGTGGGAAGGGAAAAGATGCAGCGCACCTCACCGCCATTCCGCGCCGATCATGTCGGCAGCCTGCTGCGTACTGCCGCGCTCAAAGCGGCGCGGGAGAAGCGCAAGAACGGCGAACTGAGCGAGCAGGCGCTCACCGAGATCGAGGATCGCGAAATCGAGGCGGTAATCCGCAAGCAGGAAGAGGTTGGGCTGCAATCGATCACCGACGGCGAATATCGCCGCGTCTCCTGGAACTACGACTTTCTCGAGCGGCTCGATAACGTCGAATCCTACGTCGGCGAGCGCAAGATAAGATTCGCCGCAACCGGCCCGCAGCCGCGGCCGATTCTGCTGCGCGTCATCGGCAAGCTCGGCGGCTACAAGCCGCATCCGATGATCGAGCATTTCAAGTTCCTCAAGGCGCACACCCGGCACACCCCGAAAGTGACTATTCCATCGCCGTCGTCACTGCATTTCCGCTATGGGCGCGACGCGGTGCCGGAATCCATTTATCCGTCGATGGACGATTTTTACCGCGATCTCGGCCAATCGTACCGCAAGGCGGTGCGCGCCTTCGCGGAAGCCGGCTGCCGTTATCTGCAGCTCGACGAGGTGAACTTTGCGTATTTGTGTGATCCGGCGCTGCGCAACGTGATCGCCGATCGCGGCGAAGATCCTGCGGCGCTGCCTGCGATCTATGCCGATATGATCAACGCCGCGATTTCCGACATTCCGCCCGATATGACGATCACCATGCATCTGTGTCGCGGCAATTTCCGTTCCAGTTTTGTTGCCAGCGGCGGCTACGAGCCGGTGGCCGAAACGCTGTTCGAAACCATCAACGTGCACGGCTATTTCATGGAGTACGACACCGAGCGCGCCGGCGGTTTCGAGCCGCTGCGCTTCGTGCCGAAGAACAAAACCGTCGTGCTTGGTCTCGTCACCACGAAATCCGGTACGCTGGAGGACAGGGACGCCATCAAGCGCCGCATCGAGCAGGCGCAGAAATACATCGATCTCGATCAGCTCTGCCTGTCGCCGCAATGCGGCTTCGCCTCGACCGAGGAAGGCAACGTGCTGGCCGAAGATGAGCAATGGGCGAAGCTCCGCATGATCGTGGAGATCGCCGAGGAAGTTTGGGGGTCATAAATCCGGAACTGTCATCGTCCGCGGAAGCGGACGATCCAGTAATCACCGGAATACTGGATGCCCCACCTACGCGGGGCATGACAATGAAAGAGTGGGAGTAAAACGATGCAGCGAACCAAACCGCCGTTCCGCGCCGATCACGTCGGCAGCCTGCTGCGTCCAGCCGCGCTCAAGACAGCGCGCGAGCGGCGCGCCAAGGGCGAGATGAGTGCGGACGAGCTGAAAGCGGTGGAAGATCGCGCCGTCGCCGACGTCATCAAGAAGCAGGAAGACGCCGGCCTGCAATCGATTACCGACGGCGAATTCCGCCGCTCGTGGTGGCATCTCGACTTTCTCTGGGGCCTCGACGGCGTCGAGCGCCACGTCATGGACAGCGGCATCGCGTTCGCTGCCGTGACCACGCGCAACGAAGGCGTCAAGGTCACCGGCAAGCTCGGCTTCTCCGGCCATCCGATGCTCGAGCACTTCAAGTTCGTCAAATCGCACACCGCGCGTACGCCGAAGATGACCATTCCGGCGCCGTCGGCGCTCTACGGCCGGCCGATCGGCACGCCGATCGATCGAAAAATTTATCCGACGCTGGACAAGTTTTTCGACGATCTCGGCCAGGCCTACAAAAAAGCGGTGCGCGCCTTCGCCGATGCCGGTTGCCGCTATCTGCAGCTCGACGAGGTGTTCATCGCCATGCTGTGCGACCCCAAATACCGCCAGCAGATGAAGGACCGCGGCGATGATCCCGACGCGCTCGGGCCGCTCTACGGCGAGCTGATCAACATCGCCATCTCGGACATTCCGCCGGACATGACCGTGACCATGCATCTGTGCCGCGGCAACTACAAATCGACCTTCATGGGAACCGGCGGCTACGAAGCCGAGCAGGAGGTGTTGTTCGACAAGATCAAGGTGCACGGCTACTTCATGGAATACGATACCGAGCGCGCCGGCGGTTTTGAGCCATTGCGGCGGCTGAAGCAGGACCGCGTCGCGGTGCTCGGCCTGGTGACCACCAAAACCGGTACGCTGGAAGGCAAAGACGCCATCAAGCGCCGCATCGAGGAAGCGGCCAAATTCACCGATCTCAATCAGCTGTGCCTGTCGCCGCAATGCGGCTTCGCCTCGACCGAGGAAGGCAATATCCTGGCCGAGGATCAGCAGTGGGCCAAGCTGCGCATGATCGGCGAGGTCGCGCGCGAAGTGTGGGGGTGATTTCATCCTTCCCCGGGAAGCGGGGAAGAATGAGGAGGGACGGGGGAAATGCCTAACATCGTTTCCGGGAAAGTCGCCATCGTCACCGGCGCCGGGCGCGGCATCGGCCGCGGCATTGCGTTGCTCCTGGCGCGGGAGGGTGCGCGCGTCGTGGTCTGCGACATCGGCGCGAGTCTCGATGGCGCCGGAACCGACACCGGACCCGCGCAGACCGTCGTCGACGAGATCAAAAAGACCGGTGGCGAGGCGATCGCCTCGACACTCTCAATCAGCGAGCCCGGCAATGCCGACAAGATCGTGCAAGCCGCCCTCGCCGCCTTCGGCCGCGTCGACATTCTGGTCAACAATGCCGGCATCCTGCGCGACCGCATCTTTCATCGCATGAGCTGGTCCGACTGGTCCGACGTCATCAACGTGCATCTGCACGGCAGCTTCAACATGAGCCGCGCCTGCGCGGCGCATTTCCGCGAGCAGAACGCCGGCAGCATCGTGCACATGACCTCGACCTCGGGTCTGGTCGGGAATTTCGGCCAGGCCAATTACATGGCCGCCAAGCTCGGCATCGTCGGCCTGTCGCGCGGCATTGCCCTCGACATGGCGCGCTTCTCGGTGCGCTCGAACTGCATCGCGCCGTTCGCCTGGACCCGCATGATCGATTCGATCCCGGCCGAGACCGAGGAAGAAAAAGCCCGCGTCGCCCGCTTCCGCGAGATGACGCCGGAAAAGATCGCGCCGCTCGCGGTCTATCTGGCCTCCGATCGCGCCGCCGGCATTTCCGGACAGATTTTCGGGGTGCGCAACAACGAGATCTATCTGTTCAATCAGAACCGTCCGATCCGCACCTTGCATCGTTCCGACGGCTGGACGCCGGAAAAAATCGACAGCCAGCTCAAAGGCGCGTTCGGGCCGTCGTTCACGCCGCTCGAGCGCTCGAACGACGTGTTCTCATGGGATCCGGTGTAGCAAATGACCATCGTCTACGACAAGCTGATGGCGCTCGAGATTCCGCAAGGCGAGCAGACTTACGGGCCGAAGGATTGCATCCTGTACGCGCTCGGCGTCGGGCTCGGCCAGGATCCGATGGACGAGGACCAGCTCGCGTTCGTTTATGAGAAGAACTTGAAAGTGCTGCCCACCATGGGCGCGGTGCTCGGCCATCCCGGTTTCTGGATGCGCGATCTCGACACCGGCATTGATTGGGTGCGCATCGTCAACGGCGAGCAGGGCGTGCGGTTACATCAAGTGCTCAAGCCGCAGAACACCGTGATCGGCCGGCAACGTATTCTCGACGTGGTCGACAAGGGCGCCGGCAAGGGCGCGCTGGTTTTCACCGAGCGCAAGGTGACCGACAAGGCGACCGGCGAACTGATCGCTACTGTGACGCAAACGACGTTCTGCCGCGCCGACGGCGGCTTTGGCGGCCCGCCGCGCCGGACGCCGGAGCCGCATCCGCTGCCGAGCCGCGCCCCCGACACCATCTGCGATCTGACAACGCGCCCAGAGACGGCGCTGATCTATCGGCTCTCCGGCGACCGCAATCCGCTACACGCCGAACCGGCGGTGGCGCGCGCCGCCGGTTTTCCACGGCCGATCGCGCACGGGCTCGGCAATTTCGGCTTCGCCGGCCACGCTGTGCTCAAAACCATGTGCGGCTACGATCCGCAAAAGCTCGTCGCGTTCGCCTGCCGCTTCTCGGCGCCGGTGTTTCCGGGCGAAACGCTGCGCACCGAGATGTGGCGCGACGGCGCCGTGGTGAGCTTCCGCACCCGCGTGGTCGAGCGCGACGTGATCGCCGTCAATAACGGCCGCGCCGAGGTGAAGTCGTGACCGAGGCCGCAGAGCTCGCGCAAATCCGCGAAGCGGTGCGCGCGCTCTGCGCCGATTTTCCCGGCGAGTACTGGCGGGCGCTCGACCGCGAGCGCGCCTATCCGGAAGAGTTCGTCGCCGCATTGACCAAAGCCGGCTTTCTGGCGGCGTTGATCCCGGAACAATACGGCGGCAGCGGGCTGACCATGAGCGCGGCCGCCGCCATCATGGAGGAGATTCAGGCTTGCGGCTGCAACGGCGCCGCCTGCCACGCCCAGATGTACACGATGGGCACGCTGCTCCGTCACGGCAGCGCCGCGCAGAAGGCGCGCTATCTGCCCGACATCGCGCGGGGAAACCTGCGCCTGCAAGCGTTCGGCGTCACCGAGCCCACCTCCGGCACCGACACGCTCGCGCTCCGCACCACCGCCGTACGCGACGCTGATCATTACGTCGTCAACGGCCAAAAAATCTGGACCTCGCGCGCCGAATACTCCGATCTGATGCTGCTGCTGGCGCGCACTACGCCGCGCGAACAAGCCGGAAGCCGCACCGGCGGCCTGTCGGTGTTTCTGGTGGATATGCGTGAAGCGAAGGACAACGGCCTGACGATCCGGCCGATCCGCACCATGATGAACCACGCCACCACGGAAGTCTTTTTCGAGAACATGCGCGTGCCGGCCGCCAACCTGATCGGCAACGAAGGCGAGGGCTTTCGTTACATCCTGTCCGGCATGAACGCCGAGCGCATCCTGATCGCCGCCGAGTGCATCGGCGACGCCAAATGGTTCATCGACAAAGCCGCATCCTACGCGGGCGAGCGCGTGGTGTTCGGCCGCCCGATCGGCCAGAACCAGGGCGTGCAGTTTCCCATCGCGCGCTGTTACATCGATATGCGCGCGGCCGAGCTCATGGTGCGCGAGGCGGCCGCGCTCTACGAAGCCGGCCAGGAATGCGGCGCCGAGGCCAACATGGCCAAGCATCTCGCTGCCGAAGCGTCCTGGGCCGCCGCCGATATGTGCGTGCAGACCCACGGCGGCTTCGGCTTTGCCGAAGAGTTCGACATCGAGCGCAAATTCCGCGAGACCCGGCTCTACACTGTGGCGCCGATCTCGACCAACTTGGTGCTCTCCTACATCGCCGAGCACGTGCTGGGATTGCCAAGATCGTATTAAAGTGTCTGTGTTTCCCGGATGCGGTGCAGCGCGAAGCGGTGCGCCGCTGATCCGGGACCTTCGCAATCTCCGAGTTTGTAACGATCCCGGGTCTGCAGCGCACCACTTCGTGCTGCGCTGCGCCCGGGAAACGAGAATAGATGGCGATGACTCTTCCCCTCTCCGGTCTTCTGGTCGTGGCGCTCGAGCAGGCGGTGGCGGCGCCGATGTGCACCTGCCGGCTCGCCGACGCCGGCGCGCGCGTCATCAAGATCGAGCGGCCGGAAGGCGATTTTGCCCGTTTCTACGACGATCTGGTGCACGGCGAGTGCAGCTATTTCGTCTGGCTCAATCGCGGCAAGGAATCGGTGGTGCTCGATCTGACCAAAGCGGCCGACAGAACTTTGCTGCATGCCATGATCGCGCGCGCCGATGTATTCGTGCAGAACCTGAAGCCCGGTTCGGCGGCAAAATTGGGCTTCGCGGCGGCAAGCCTGCGGCAAAAGTATCCGCGACTTATTTGCTGCTCGATTTCCGGTTTCGGCGAGACCGGCCCATACGCCGCGCGCAAATCCTACGACATGCTGATCCAGGCGGAGTCGGGCCTGGCCTCGATCACCGGCACGGTCGAGCCGGCGCGGGTCGGCGTGTCGGTGTGCGACATCGCCTCGGGCATGAACGCTTACGAGGCCATTTTGGCGGCGCTGATCGAGCGGCAACGCGCCGGCAACGGCGCCGAGCTTTCGATCTCGATGTTCGACGCCATGGCGGACTGGATGGCGGTGCCGCTGCTGCAACAGGAAGCCGGCGCGCCGCCGCGCCGCATCGGCCTGGCTCATACCTCGATCGCGCCGTATGGCGCCTTTCGTAGCCGCGACGGCGTCGATGTTCTGATCTCGATTCAGAGCGACCGCGAATGGCGCGTGCTGGCCGAAAAGGTTTTGGGCGACGCGGCGCTTGCCGCCGATCCGGCCTTCGCCACCAATGTCGAGCGGGTCAAGCGCCGCGCCGAAACCGACGGTAAAGTGGCGGCGGTGTTCGGCGCGCTCGATGCCGACACGCTGACGCAAAAACTGGCCGCCGCCGACATCGCCTTTGCGCGGGTCAACAGCCCGGCCGATCTGGCGCGTCATCCGCAATTGCGCCGCATCAGCGTCGACACGCCGAGCGGGCCGGTATCCTATCCGGCGCCGGCCGAGCGCAACGCGTCGGGCGCGCGGCACTACGGTCCGGTGCCGGCGCTCGGCGAGCACACCGAAAAGGTGCGCGCAGAATTTTCGCCGTCTACAATCGGCGCCAAATAGCGGGAGCGTGTGATGGATATCGGCTTTATCGGGCTCGGCAATATGGGCGCGCACATGGCGCGGCGGCTGGTCGAGGCCGGGCACAAGGTCATCGTCTATGACGTCCGCCAGGAGGCGATCGGCAATATCGCAGCGCTCGGCGCCGTTGCGGCGCGCTCGCCGCGCGAAGTGGCCGACGCGGCCGAGACCGTGATGGCGAGCCTGCCGACGCCGGACATCGTGCTGAAAGTCGCGACCGGTCCGGATGGCGTGATCGAAGGCAAGCGGGTGCGCCGCTTCGTCGATCTTTCGACCACTGGCTCGGTGATGGCGCAGCGCATTTTCAAGCTGCTGGCGGCCAAGAACATCGTGCAGATCGATGCGCCCGTGAGCGGCGGCGTGCGCGGCGCCGCCAAGGGCACGGTCGCCGTCATGGCATCGGGGCCGCGCGCCGAAGTCGAAGCCGTCGAGCCCGCGCTCAAGGTGATCGGCAAGTTTTTCTATATCGGCGAACGGCCGGGCGCCGGCCAGACCATGAAGCTTTGCAACAACGTGCTGTCCGCCGCGGCCACCGTCAGCACGTCCGAATCCTTCGTAACCGGGGTCAAGGCCGGTCTCGATCCGCGCGTCATGGTGGACGTGATCAATGCCAGTTCCGGACGAAGCACGGCGACCGAACAGAAATTTCCCGAGGTGGTCATCCCGCGCACCTTCAATCAGGGCTTCACCGCCGGGCTGATGCTCAAGGACGTGAACTTGTTCATCTCCGAAGCCAAAGCGCTCGGCGTGCCGGTCGACGCCATCGAGGCGGTCGCGGTGCTCTTGAAGCTCGCTTGCGATGAACTCGGATCGGAATGCGATATCACCGAGGTCATCAAGCCGATCGAAAAGCGCGCCGGCGTCGAGGTGCGCGCGCCGGCGTCGTAGCAACCGGATCAATGAACAAGCGGATCGATGAACAAGCGGATTGATGATCGTGCGCGCGTTTCGTTGGAAAGACCGCCTGCGGCTGCAGCCATGAAGGCGCCGCCTCTCGACAACTTCCGCCGCATCGTCGTCAAGGTCGGCTCGTCGCTGTTGGTCGATTCGCAAGCCGGCAAGCTGAAAGAAGCGTGGCTGGCGTCGCTCGCCACCGACCTCGCGGCGCTGCATGGCAAGAAGCGCGACGTCCTAGTGGTCTCCTCCGGCGCCATCGCACTCGGCCGCGCCGTGCTCAAGCTGCCGGCGGGCGCACTCAAGCTTGAGGACAGCCAAGCTGCGGCAGCGGTCGGGCAGATCGCGCTGGCACGCACCTGGAGCGAGGCGCTGTCGCGGCATGACCTCACGGCTGGCCAGGTCCTGGTAACGCTCGGCGACACCGAGGAGCGGCGGCGCTATCTCAACGCCCGCTCGACTATCGAGCGCCTGCTCGAATGGCGGGCGGTGCCGGTGATCAACGAGAACGACACGGTCGCGACCAGCGAGATCCGTTACGGCGACAACGACCGGCTCGCCGCGCGCGTCGCCACGATGACAAGCGCCGACCTCCTTGTGTTGCTCTCGGACGTGGACGGCCTCTACGACGCGCCGCCCGGCACGACGACCTCAGCCGAGCACGTGCCGATCGTCGAGCGTGTGACACCCGCGATCGAGGCGATGGCCGGAGCCGCCGGCTCGGAACTGTCGCGCGGCGGCATGCAGACCAAGATCGAAGCTGCCAAGATTGCGACCGGCGCCGGCACGCACCTGATCATCGCCTCCGGACGTGTCGATCATCCACTGCGCGCGGTCGCCAAGGGTGCCCGCTGCACCTGGTTTCTTGCCGCCGGGACTCCGGTGGCGGCGCGCAAGAAATGGATCGCAGGCTCGCTCGAGCCGAAAGGGACGCTGACCATCGATGCTGGCGCAGTCGCAGCGCTGCGGCGCGGCAAAAGCCTGCTACCGGCCGGCGTGGTGCGCGTCGATGGCAGCTTTGAGCGGGGGGACGCGGTCATTATCCGTGGTCCCGACAGCGCCGAAGTCGGCCGTGGGCTATGCGCCTACGACGCCCCAGAGGCGCAAAAAATCAGGGGCCGCTCTTCGGCAGATATAGCGTCGATTCTCGGCTTCTCGGGACGCGCCGAAATGGTTCATCGCGATGACTTGGTGGTCAACCGCCACTGAGCGGCCCGACAGGCTAAGGTCTCGCAAGGACAAGCAAAATAGGCGGGCCGGGCGCCACCCATCGGATGAGTCCGCGCGCCCGGCCCTGACCTATGCCACGGCATGAGACGCGACGCATCGACGCAACATCGAAGACGCGACTTGCCTCACTCTACTACGCGCCAACCCATTAATCGGCGGCCGGTTCCGGTGCCTTGGTCAAGGAGAGCGCGTAAAAAGCGCCAACAGCCCTCCAGATAGGATGAACCCCGGCCGCTAACGCGACCGGGGTTCGACGCCGGGTGATTGAGGGTGAGGGGCTGGGGGGCTTCGCCCGGCGCCTGACTGTCAACGTGTCGCCTGGGCGGCGGTTCCTGCCGCGGCGACAAATTTTTTCAGGCGGCGCGAGAATCTTTTCGACCGGGATGCCGGCCGGCCAGAACTGACCAGCCGCAGGCGCCGGCGGACGGGCGCGGCCGCCGCCTCGGCCGGGTTGGCAGTCACGTCGATCCGCTTGCCGCCGGGCATGACAACGTAACGGGCCGAAACGCTAAGCCGGCCATGATCACCGCCTCTACCCTCCACCACATAGACGGCACCGGCCGGGAAGGATTTGGGCAGCCGGTGTGACCGCGTCTCAGTCTGTAAGCGCATGATGCCCTCCAAATTTGCGGGTCTTTGGCCGCAACGAGCGGGGCTGGCCGCCGTTCCGGGAATTATCGCTGCCGTCGAACGGACCTATTCCAGTTTCAAACAATCAAGCTTTTGGAATTGTTATGGATTCATGGTTTTGACGCTTGAAAGACTATCCCCGATATTCACAGGAGGTCCCCGGGTTTAACCGCATCGACCAACGTCCGCGATGTCGCCCGACGGTGCCCTCGAAAAAGGGCGTGACGTGTTCAGCAACGTTGCGTCACCGCCTCGCCGGGTCTTCGTGAACGTGCTAGAACACGCGCCGAATACGAGCCGGATCAAGGCCATGAACGTCCCCCTGCAGGCGGTTGGAAGCGCCGGCAAGCTTGAGGCGGCCATGCGGGCGCTCGGCCGCGACGTCCGCAAGGCCGCCCGCGCTGTCGCTCTCGGCCCGGCCACGCAAAAAAACCGGGCCCTGGCCGCCATGGCGCAGGCCATTCGCGCCTCTCGCGCCGCAATCCTTGCCGCGAATGCCCAGGACGTGGCACAGGCCAAGGCCGCCCACGCGACCACCGCCTTCATCGATCGGCTCGCGCTCAACGAGGCGCGGGTTGAGGCGATGGCGGCAGGGATCGAGACAATCCGCAAGCTCAAGGACCCGGTCGGCACCGTCATGGCCGCGTGGCGGCGCCCGAACGGCCTGCGCATCGAGCGGGTGCGGGTGCCGCTCGGCGTCGTCGGTGTGATCTACGAGAGCCGCCCAAACGTGACCGCCGATGCCGGCGCCTTGTGCCTGAAGGCCGGCAACGCCGTGGTGCTGCGCGGCGGCTCCGACAGTTTTCGCTCCTCACAAGCCATTCATGCCGCGCTGGTGGCCGGGTTGCGCGAGGCCGAGCTACCCGTCGCGGCAATCTCTTTGGTGCCGACGCGGGAGCGCGAGGCGGTCGGGATGATGCTAGCCGGCCTTGACGGCGCCATCGACGTGTTGGTGCCGCGCGGCGGCAAAAGCCTGGTCGCCCGCGTGCAGAGCGAGGCGCGCATCCCGGTGTTCGCCCATCTCGAGGGCGTCTGCCACGTCTATGTCGACGCCGAGGCCAAGCTCGCGATGGCCAAGGCCATCGTGCTCAACGCCAAAATGCGCCGAACCGGTGTATGCGGGGCCGCCGAGACGCTGCTGGTCGATCGCGAGGCGGCGCCGAAGCTGCTCAAGCCGCTCGTCGCCATGCTGCTCGACGCCGGCTGCGAGATTCGCGGCGACGCCGCCACGCAGGCGGTGGACGCCCGCGTCAAGCCGGCGCGCGAGACCGATTGGAGCACCGAGTACCTCGATGCCATCATCACCGCGGGCCTGGTCGACGGCGTCGATGGCGCGATTGCGCATATCGAGCGCTACGGTTCGCATCACACCGACGCGATCGTGACCGAAGACAAGAAGGCGGCCGAGAAATTCTTGCGCGAGGTCGATTCTGCAATCGTCCTGCACAACGCCTCGACGCAATTCGCCGACGGCGGCGAGTTCGGTTTTGGCGCCGAGATCGGCATCGCCACCGGGCGCCTTCACGCTCGCGGTCCGGTCGGCGTCGAGCAACTGACCACTTTCAAATATCGCATCCGCGGCAGCGGACAAACGCGGCCCTAAACAGCCATAATGAGCATCGTGCGCCGCCACGGGGATGGCCAAATCGGCGCCTGATGCTTGGGGAGGAATCGCTGCTGACCGGCACCCCGTACGAGTCCCGAGCCGGGCAAGCGGCTGCCGCGTCCTCTCCGTCTCCCACGGTCGGAGCAAAGTGGCGCCGCGGCACCGTAGCGCCCGTCGTGTTGCCGCCATACGCGCGCGGCATGCGCATCGGGTTGTTCGGCGGCACGTTCGATCCACCGCACGCGGCCCATCGCGCCGCCTGTCTGTTGGCGATGCGACGCCTAGGGCTCGATCGCGTCTGGTGGCTTGTCACCCCCGGCAACCCACTCAAGAACACCGGAGGCTTGGCGCCACTGCCCGAGCGCATGGCCGCCGCGCGCGCGCTGGCGCATCACCCGCGCATCGACGTGACCGATTTCGAGGCGAAGCTCGGCAGCCACTACACGTTCCAAACCATTTCGTATTTGACGCGCCGCTGCCCCGGGGTGCGTTTCGTCTGGATCATGGGCGCCGACAATCTGCGCAGCTTTCATCGTTGGCAGCGCTGGCGGGAGATCGCGGGGCTGGTGCCGATCGTCGTCGTCGACCGGCTCGGGCCGAGCTTGTACGCCGCCGCCACCGCCGCCGGCCGCGCCTTCGCGCATGCCCGGCTTCCCGAGACCGCCGCCAACGCCCTGCCGGGACGAAAGCCGCCAGCCTGGATTTACCTGCACGGCCTGAAATCGCCGCTGTCATCCACCGCGTTGCGAGCGAAAAGAGCATTGCGGGACGGTTGAAACCATTAACCGGCCGTGCCTATCTTAGTGACCTGGCCTCGGATTCGCCGAACGGCCGGAACAGGAGCGAAAGGATCAGAATCCCTGTCCACACCTGCCATCTCTCGGGCCGATCGTCGCGTGCCCGAAGCGGTCTCCAGAATGCGTCCTGACGCCGAGGGGATCCTCAAGCTGGTTCTCGCGCGCCTCGATGACATGAAGGCCGAGGACATTCTCACCATCGATCTGCGAAACAAATCTTCGATCGGCGACTACATGGTCGTATCGTCCGGCCGATCGCAGCGCCATGTCGGCTCGGTGGCCGACAGGGTGGTCGAAGATTTGGACAAAGCCGGCATTGCGACTCGCATCGAAGGCGTGCCGCATTGCGATTGGGTGCTGATCGACGCCGGTGACGTGATCGTTCACGTGTTTCGGCCGGAAGTACGCGCCTTCTACAATCTCGAACGGATGTGGATGAGCGGTCCCGTGACGCGTCGCGCCAGCTGATCGCAGCATCCGCGATCGAGCCGGCGGATGCCGCGGGCTGCGCCCGCGTCTTGGAATGACGCCATGCGCATCCTCGTCATTGCGGTCGGCCGATTGAAGCAGGGAGCCGAGCGCGAACTTGCCGAGACCTACCGCAAACGCGCGGAGGCCATCGGGCGAACGCTCGGCTTGCGCGAGATCGAAATTGTCGAGATTCGAGAAAGCCGCGCGCAGGACGCCGAACGCCGGCGCACCGAAGAGTCGAACGCTATCGCCCATGTCATTCCCGAACGCGCCATGCTCGTCGTCCTCGATGAGCGCGGCGAGAATCTCGACAGTGCGGCGCTGGCGGGATTGCTCCGCGAATGGCGAGCGGAAGATCGCCCGGCCGTTTGCTTTGTGATCGGCGCCGCGGACGGGCTGGCGGACAACTTGCGCCGAGACGCCAACCGCAAGCTTGCTTTCGGCGCCGCCACCTGGCCGCACCAGCTTGCGCGCGTCATGCTGCTCGAGCAGCTCTATCGCGCCGGCACAATTTTGGCAGGGCATCCTTATCACCGCGGCTGAAGCCGGGACCATTAACGCTCCGTAATCTCGCTTCCGTAATCTCGCCTCACTGGAATGTGACGTAGGCATGGAAAGCGGCGTCTTAATCCCGGCCCATACGTGGGCTCCCTTGCGCTCCCTTGCGCTCTTTTGCGCTCCCTTGGGCTCCCTTGCGTCCGCGAGGCTTACATCTACCGTGCACAGTATGATTCTTTGCCGCTCGCGCGCCGCCGATCCGGGCCTTGTCCTCGGCTCGGCCTTGGCTTTGGCGCTGCCGTTGGGCGCTCCCTGGGGCGCTCACGCCCAAGCGCCGCCTGCCGAAGTGCCGGCGCCGGCACCGGCTGCAGCGCCCGCGGCGGACGCGCTCAAGCAGCACGATCAGGAGCTTGATGCGATTCGCGCCCAACAGCGCGAATCGGCTGATAGTCAAGCCAAGCTGCGACTGCAGATCGAGGCGCTCGGCCAGGACCGCCGGGCGCTCAACCAGCAGCTCATCGATTCCGCCGCGCGGGTCCGCGCCGTGGAGGCGCAGATCGAAGCGACGGAGGCCAAGCTGCATGCGCTCGACGAGCGCGAAAACACCTTTCAAAAATCTTTGGACGAGCGGCGCGGCGTGATCATCGAAATCCTGGCGGCGCTGCAACGCATCGGGCGCCGGCCGCCGCCGGCCCTGCTGGTGCGTCCCGAAGATGCGTTGCAGGCATTGCGGACGGCGATCACGCTCGGCGCCGTCGTTCCCGACATGCGGGCTGAGGCCGAGGCACTGGCCGGCGACCTTGCCGATCTGGCGCACGTGCGCCAAGACATCGTCGCCGAACGCAGCGTGCTCGCCGGCGATCTCGATCGCCTGGCTAAGGAGCAATTGCGGCTGAACATGTTGATCGACGCCCGCCAAAAGAGTGAGGCGACCGCCGCACAGGCGCTGGCGGGCGAGCAACACCACGCCGTCGATCTGGCGCACCGGGTCGACAACCTCAAAGACCTCATCGCCAAGCTGGAGCAGAACCTCGATTCGGCTTCGCGCGCTGCACGTGCCGCGGCGCGCTCGATCGAACAGGATGCGACGCAGCCGCAGCTTGCCGCGCTTGGCGATCCCGGCCGCATGGCGCCTGCCGTGGCGTTTGCGGCAACGCGCGGCCAGTTGCGGCTGCCCGTCAACGGCGTGCCGATTCGCGGTTTCGGCGCGGCCGACGGCGCCGGTGGAACTCAGAAGGGCCTTTCGATCGCGACCCACAAGGGCGCGCAGATCACCGCCCCGTGCGACGGTTGGGTAGTTTACGCCGGCCCGTTTCGCAGCTATGGGCAACTCTTGATCCTCAATGCCGGTGGCGGCTATCATGTGCTATTAGCGGGGATGGAGCGGATATCCGTCGATCTCGGACAGTTCGTGCTGACCGGAGAGCCCGTAGCGGTGATGGGCGGCCCAGCACAGGTATCTGCCGCCATAACCACCGGATCGAAGCAACCTGTACTCTATGTGGAGTTCCGCAAGGACGGCGCTCCCATCGACCCCAGCCCCTGGTGGGCGACGAACGAAAGCGAAAAGGTTCGCGGATGATGCGCAAGACGACTCTCATTCTCCTGGGTGCCCTGGCCGGAGCCGCCGCAACGCTGGTGGCGACGCAGCCCCACTCACTGCTGATCGGCTCAAGCGCCAAGGCGGCGGCTTCCGACACCTACCGGCAGCTCAATCTGTTCGGCGACGTGTTCGAGCGCGTGCGCGCCGACTACGTCGATAAGCCGGACGACAGCAAGCTCGTCGAGGCGGCGATCAACGGCATGCTGGCCGGGCTCGATCCGCATTCGAGCTACATGGATCCGAAGAGCTTCCGCGACATGCAGGTGCAGACCCGCGGCGAGTTCGGCGGCCTCGGCATCGAGGTCACCATGGAGGACGGGCTGATCAAGGTGGTGGCGCCGATCGACGACACGCCCGCCGCCAAAGCCGGCGTTCTGGCGAACGACATCATCACCATGTTGGACGACGATGCGGTGCAGGGCATGACCTTGAACCAGGCCGTCGACAAGATGCGCGGGCCGGTCAACACCAAGATCAAGCTCACCATCATGCGCAAAGGCATCGACAAGCCGATCGTCGTCGACATCACGCGCGACATCATCCGCGTCAAATCGGTGCGCTCGCATCCGGAGGGCAGCGACGTTGGATATATCCGCGTCACGCAGTTCAACGAGCAGACCACGGACGGCCTGAAGGATTCGATCGCCGACCTGAAGAACCAGCTCGGCGCCGACAAGATCAAGGGCTACATCCTCGACCTGCGCAACAATCCGGGTGGACTGCTCGACCAGGCGATCTCGGTTTCGAACACTTTCCTCAACAAGGGCGAGATTGTCTCGACGCGCGGCCGCAGCTCCGATGAGACGCAGCGCTTCAATGCCCGCCCGAACGGCGATCTAACGAACGGCAAACCGCTGATCGTTCTGGTCAACGGCGGCTCGGCTTCGGCTTCGGAAATCGTCGCCGGCGCGCTGCAGGATCACAAGCGGGCCACGCTGGTCGGCACGCGCTCGTTCGGCAAAGGCTCGGTGCAGACGATCATCCCGCTCGGCGCTGGTAACGGCGCGCTGCGGCTGACCACCGCGCGTTACTACACGCCGTCGGGCCGCTCGATCCAGGCCAAGGGCATCGTACCCGATATCGAGGTGCTGCAGGACGTGCCTGACGAGCTGAAGGCGCGGACCGACTCCAAGGGCGAAGCCTCGCTGCCGGGGCACCTTAAGGCCGAGGGCGCCGAAAAGTCCGGCTCGCAGTCCTACGTGCCGCCTGACGAGAAGAACGACAAGGCGCTCAAGGAGGCGATTGATCTGCTGCGCGGAGCCACCAGCAACGCGGCGTTCCCGCCCAAGGCGCAGACCACGGTGCCGAACTAACGGCAGCAAGGTTCAGCGAATCGAGCGTTCGGGGCGGCGAAAAGCCGCCCCGATTTTTTTCGACCGCAGCCGATCCGCCGCCGCAAACGCTCCGACCGAGGACTTGGAACCGGAAAACGGCCCGGCTTGGCTGCCGTGCTAGACTCGGCTGCATGATTCGCTGGCACGATTGGCGAGGCGCTCGCCGATGACCACGGACGAGTTAAGCGCGCCGCTTGGTCAGCGGCGGAGCCGGCGGCGGCCTTGGATCCGCATCCCGGTGCCCTACGTGGTTGCCGGCGCGCTGGCGCTTTTCCTCGGCACTTTCGTTCTGTGGGCGGCGATCGGCGACGATCCGCTGGGCGGCGAGCCCATGGCGGTGGTGCCGGCCCATTTACCCGCAGCTGCATCCGCCGCGGCCGCCGCGGCCGCCGCGCCTGCCGCCCATCAGCCTGCTGAGGTTCCTGGGGGCCCCGGCCGGTACGACGGCCCGGCGCAAGGCTCATTGCCGAACCCGGTTCAGAAGGCCGAACCGGTCAAAGCCGCGGAGCCTCCGGATGGGACGAGGACTGTCAACATCATCAACGGCATGACCGGAGCCCGCCAGGAGGTCACCATCCCGGCTCCCGCTGCTGCGGGCGGCGCAGCGGCGCCAGCCGTCATCGCTCCGGCCGATGCGAAATTCTTCGAGATGACGCTGCAGGGCCCGGTACCGAAAATCGCCGCCGACGGCGTGCGGCCGGCCGACGCGTTCGCCCAACCGGTGAAGCCGCTCGCCGGCAAGCCCGACGCGCCGCGTATCGCGCTGATCGTCGGCGGCTTGGGCGTGAGCGCCAAGGCAACGTCCGAAGCCATCGCACGGCTGCCTGGGCCGGTCACGTTCGCCTTCGTCCCCTACGGCAGCGACGCTGCGCTCGTCGCACGGGCACGCGCCGGCGGCCATGAAATTCTGCTGCAAGTGCCGATGGAACCATTCAGCTATCCGGACAACGATCCTGGCCCGCAAACCCTGCTGACATCGCTGGCGCCGCAACAAAATCTCGATCGGCTGCATTGGGTGATGAGCCGCTTCCAAGGTTACGTCGGGGTGATCGACATGATGGGCGCGCGCTTTACCGCCTCAGAGCAGTCGTTTGCTCCGATCCTGCAGGACATCGCCAACCGCGGACTGGTTTTCGTCGACGACGGCGCCAATCCGCGGAGCGTCGCCGGACGGATTGCGGGCGCCGACAGCCTGCCGTTCGCCAAGGCCGAGGTGACCGTCGATTCGGTGCCGACGCCGGACGAGATCGATCGCGCGCTCGGCCGTTTGGAAACCGCGGCGCGCGAGCATCACGCTGCGGTCGGCATCGCTTCCGCGCTGCCGGCATCGATCGAACACATCGCCAAATGGGCCAAGGCCGCCGAAAGCCGCGGCGTGATTTTGGTGCCGATCACGGCGGTGGCCAAACGGCAGGATTCAGTAATCAGCCATCAGTAATCAGGAGGACGCGGGTATTGTCTGATTACCGACTACTGATTACTCATACCTGATGCTCCCCTACCGCCCCTGTGTCGGCATCGTGGTCTTCAACCGCGATGGCCTGGCCTTCATCGGCCGCCGCATCGACGGGCCCGAACATATAGACCTGACGCATTCCTGGCAGATGCCGCAAGGCGGCATCGATGCCGGCGAAGCGCCGTGGCCGGCGGCGTTGCGCGAACTGCACGAGGAAACAAACATTCGCTCGATCGAACGCCTCGGCGAAATCGCCGACTGGCTCAGCTACGACATTCCGACCGAACTCATCGGCCAGGCCTGGAACGGCCGCTATCGCGGCCAGACGCAGAAATGGTTTGCGGTCCGCTTTACCGGCGCGGAAAGCGAAATCGACATCGCCCATCCCGGCGGCACCCATCAGGCGGAGTTCTCGGCCTGGCGTTGGGAGCCGCTGCAAAACGTCCCGGCGCTGGTCGTGCCGTTCAAACAACCGGTCTACGAACGGGTCGTCGCCGAGTTCGCCAAATTTGCGCAGGCGAGCGCATAGGAAAGATTTAGGGGCGAAGGCGACGGCGGGATCATTGCGCAGCCACGGCGCCCGGCCGCAATTGCGGCGCTGGCGCATTGACCGTTTTACCCGGCCATTTGCACAAGTCGGCAATGATGCATTTTTCGCACAGCGGCCGGCGCGCGACGCACACGTAGCGGCCGTGCAGGATCAGCCAATGGTGGGCATGCAGCCGGTAGCGCTCGGGCACCACCTCCACGAGCTTCATTTCGACGTCGAATGGCGTTTTGCCGACCGCGAGGCCGGTGCGATTGCCGACCCGGAAGATGTGGGTGTCGACCGCGATGGTCGGCTCGCCGAACGCCACGTTGAGCACCACGTTAGCGGTCTTGCGGCCGACGCCCGGCAGCGCTTCGAGCGCGACCCGGTCGGGCGGCACCTTGCCGCCATGCTGCGCGATCAGCTGGCGCGACAGCGCGATCACATTCTTGGCCTTGGTCCGATAGAGCCCGATGGTCTTGATCAGCTCGCGCACGCGCGCTTCGCCGAGCTTGACCATCTTTTCCGGGGTGTCGGCGAGCTTGAACAAAGCCGGCGTCGCCTTGTTGACGCCGGCGTCGGTCGCCTGGGCGGACAGCACGACCGCTATCAGGAGTGTGTACGGATCGACGTGCTCCAGCTCGCTGCGCGGATCGGGATTGGCGGCCGCGAAGCGGCGGAACGCTTCCTCGATTTCGGCTTTGGTCCATTGCGGCAGCGCGCCGTGGGCGGCCTTGGTATCGGCCTTGATCCGGGCCTTGGCGCCCTTGACGCGCGCCGCCCTGCCCTTGCGGGCGGCCTGCAGCCTCTGCCTGACGGTCTTCCGGATGGCCTTGCGCGGCATGGTTCCCGTATACTGAGCGCGATGAGCAACGACAACGCTTTTGCCGACCCGAAAATCTTCTCGGCCGTGATCACCCCGCATCGCTCGCTGACGCCGCGCGGCTTTCTGATCCTGATGCTCTGTCTCGGCGGCCTCAGTTTCGTCTCCGGCATGGCGTTCGTCCTGATGGGGGCGTGGCCGATATTCGGCTTCTTCGGCCTCGACGTGCTGCTGGTCTACGTCGCCTTCCGCGCCAACTTTCGCGCCGCGCGCGCCTACGAAGAGGTCACGGTGACCGCTTCGGAGCTGACCGTGCGGAAAGTCAACCCGCGCGGCGGCGTGCGCGAGTGGACGCTCAATCCGTTGTGGGTGCGCCTCGAGCGCATCGTGCACGAGGAGTTCGGCATCGAGCGGCTGTTTCTGGTTTCGCGCGGGCGGCAGTTGACGATCGCCAGCGCGCTCGGGCCGGACGAGAAGGCGAGCTTTGCGCGGGCGCTGGCGAATGCTTTGGGCGAGGCCAAACGCGGGCCGACGCGGACCGTCCTATAGGACGGCAATCCAGAAATCGGGTGGTTGTCGAGGCGGCGCCGGCCTAAATCGGGAGCAAATGACGATGGAGTTAGCCATGCTCTCGCCTGATCTCCTTGACCATCCGATGCCGCTCGCCGCGGCCGCCGCCGATTACGAAGTGGTGCGACGCGCCATCGGCCACATCCGCGGCCACTGGCGCGACCAGCCGGAAATCGAGGCCATTGCCGAGGCCGCCGGCGTCACGCCGACCGAATTGCACCACCTGTTTCGCCGCTGGGCCGGCCTGACGCCGAAGGCGTTCTTGCAGGCGCTCACGCTCGACGGTGCGCGCAAGCTGTTGCGCGATTCGGCAAGCGTGCTCGACGCCACCTATGAGGTGGGCCTGTCCGGTCCCGGCCGGCTGCACGACCTGTTCGTGACCCACGAGGCAATGTCGCCTGGCGAATGGAAATCGGGCGGCGAAGGCTTGGTCGTCCATTTCGGCTTCCATCCCTCGCCGTTCGGCAGCGCGCTGGTGATGGCGACCGAACGCGGCCTGGCCGGCCTGGCCTTTAGCGACCACGGCGAAGAGGCGGCGACGCTCAACGACATGAAGCAGCGCTGGCCGAAGGCCACGTACGTGGAGGACAGCGCGCGGACTGCGGCGCTTGCCAAGCGGATTTTCGATCCGTCGCAATGGCAGCAGCAACAGCCGCTGCGTGTCGTGCTGATCGGCACCGATTGGGAAGTCCGGGTTTGGGACGCGCTCTTACAAATCCCGATGGGCCGCATGGCGACCTATTCGGGCATCGCCCAAAAGGTCTGCACGCCCAACGCGGCGCGTGCCGTCGGCACCGCGGTCGGCAAGAACCCGATCGCTTTCGTGGTGCCGTGCCATCGTGTCATCGGCAAGAGCGGCGATCTCACCGGCTACCATTGGGGCATCACCCGCAAGCGCGCCATGCTCGGCTGGGAAGCCGGCCAAGTCGCGGCGGCGGCGTAGTTCTGATCCCCGTCAGCGGCTGTTTCCCGGATGCGGTGCAGCGCGAAGCGGTGCACCGCTGATCCGGGATCGTCCCAAACTCCGAGTTCGTAACGATCCCGGGTCTGCAGCGCACCACTTCGTGCGGCGCTGCGCCCGGGAAACGCACCTATTTGGCGCCTATGAGTCTTTGGCCCGGTTGTCCAACGCCGGGCGCATTGACGCTCGCACCGCGATCCGCAATACCGCCTGCGCGTTGTCTTTAAGCGAAGGATGCGGACATGCAGCGGCGCCGGCCCGTGATGCTGGTCATTCTGGACGGGTGGGGTTGGCGCGAGGAGCGCGCCGACAATGCCATCCGACAGGCCAAAACGCCGACTTTCGATCGGCTTTGGCAAGCGGGCCCGCATGGTTTTTTACACACGTCCGGCAAAGACGTCGGCCTCCCCGACGGCCAGATGGGCAATTCCGAGGTCGGGCATCTGAACATCGGCGCCGGCCGCGTCGTGGTGCAGGACCTGCCGCGCATCGACCAGGCCATTGCCAAGGGCGAAATCGAGCGCGCGCCGGCGCTGCTCGATTTCATCGCCAAGCTGAAAGCGAGCGGCGGCACCTGCCATCTGCTCGGCCTGGTGTCGCCTGGCGGCGTGCATTCGCATCAGGATCATGCCGCGGCGCTGGCGAAAATCCTCGACGCAGCCAAAGTGCCGACCTTGGTGCACGCCTTCACCGACGGCCGCGATACGCCGCCGCAATCGGCGGGCGACGACATCAAGCGCTTGATCGCGGCGCTGCCGAAATCGGTTTCGATCGCGACGGTGAGCGGCCGCTATTACGCGATGGATCGCGACAAGCGCTGGGACCGCGTCGAAAAAGCCTATAACGCGATGGTCGATGCCGACGCGCCGCGCTTTGCCGACGCGCCAGCCGTGATCGCCGGCGCCTATGCCAACAAAAAATTCGACGAGTTTGTCGTGCCGGCGGTGGTCGGCGATTACCACGGCATGAAGGACGGCGACGGCGTGCTGTGCTTCAACTTCCGCGCCGACCGCGTGCGCGAAATCCTTTCGGCGCTGCTCGATGCGAATTTCTCCGGTTTCGCGCGCAAGCGGACCGTGCGCTTTGCCGCGGCCGCCGGCATGACCGAATATTCCGACGATCTCAACAAACTGATGCAGGCAATTTTTCCGCCGCAACCGCTCGAGCATATCCTGGGCGAGGTGGTGGCGGAGGCCGGCCGCAAGCAGCTGCGCATGGCCGAGACCGAGAAATACGCCCACGTCACTTATTTTCTCAACGGCGGCCGCGAAGAGCCGTTCGACGGTGAGGACCGCATCCTGGTGCCGTCGCCGAAGGTCGCGACCTACGATCTGCAGCCCGAAATGTCGGCGCCCGAGCTGACCGACAAGGCGGTGACCGCGATCGACTCGGGCAAGTACGATCTCATCGTGCTCAACTTCGCCAATCCAGACATGGTCGGCCACACCGGCAGCCTGCCGGCGGCGATCAAGGCGGTGGAAACAGTCGATGCGGGGTTGGGCCGCATCGCCGACGCCATCCAAAAATCCGGCGGCGCGCTCGTGGTCACCGCCGACCACGGCAATTGCGAAATGATGCGTGACCCGCAAACCGGCGGACCGCACACCGCCCATACCACGAACCCGGTGCCGGTCATGCTGGTCGGCGCGCGTAACCGCGCGCTCAACGCCGAAGGCCGGCTCGCCGACATCGCGCCGACTTTGCTCGAGCTGATGGAATTGCCGAAACCGAAGGAAATGACCGGCGCGTCGCTGTTGCGCAGCGATTGAACGCGCTACACGTCGCTCAACCCCAGCACATCCGCCATCGAATAAAGCCCCGGCTTCTGGTCGCGCGCCCAGAGCGCGGCGTGCAGCGCGCCGCGGGCGAAGATCATGCGGTCCTCGGCGCGGTGGGTGAGCTCGAGGCGCTCGGCCGGACCAGCGAACGTCACCGTATGATCGCCGACCACGGTGCCGCCGCGCAGCGAGGCGAAACCGATGTCGCCCGGGCAGCGCGCGCCGGTCATGCCGTCGCGGCCGCGTACCGAGCGTTGCGCGAGATCGATGCCGCGGCCGGCCGCCGCGGCGCGGCCGAGCATCAGCGCGGTGCCGGACGGCGCGTCGATCTTCTTGGCGTGATGCATCTCGAGAATTTCGATGTCGTAGGCCTCGTCGAGCGTCTTGGCGACGCGCTTGACCAAAGCGACGAGCAGATTGACGCCGAGGCTCATGTTGCCGGATTTGACGATGCGGGCGCGGCGCGCCGCTTCGGCGATCACCTTCTCCTCCTCGGCCGAATGGCCGGTGGTGCCGATGACGTGGACGAGGCCGGCGGCAGCGGTCAGCTCGGCGAAGGCGAGCGTCGCGGCCGGAATGGTGAACTCGATCAAACCGTCGGCGTCTTTGAGCAGCGGCGCAATATCGCTGGCGACCTTGATGCCGTTCCGACCCAAGCCGGCGAGTTCGCCGGCATCGCGGCCGATCACCGCCGCGCCGGCGGCTTCGACGGCGCCGACCAGGGTCAGGCCCTTGCTCGCGGCGACGGCATGAACGAGCGTGCGCCCCATGCGCCCGCCGGCGCCGGCGATGATGACTCGCATTTCAGACTGTGCCGCCGCCGACATGGGTGCCGCTCCGCTCCAAGCCGGTATAGCGAAGCGGCGTCGCAGCGGCAACGCGCGGACCGCGCCTCTCCTGCGCAAGCGGAAACAGCAAAATTCAGAACTTCGGTCCGTCGTAGCCTTCGACGATGACGAGATCGAAGTCGGCCTTGCCGTCGCGCAGCTTCTTCGCCGCCTGGTAATCATCGCTGCGGTGGCATTCCAGGGCTGCGTCGTAACTCGGAAATTCCACCACGACGGTGCGGCCATGCGCGCGGCCCTCGGTGACATCCTGCTTGCCGCCGCGCACCAGATAGCGTGCACCAAAATGGCCGAACGGCGCCTGGCAGGCGATCTGGTACGGCCTGAAGCCTTCTGGATCGCGCACATCGATGTGCACGATCCAATAGCCCTTCGTTGCGGCCGCCGGCGGCGGCGATGACGGAGCCGGCGGCTGCGGACCATCATAGCCTTCGGCGATGATGAAATCGCACTGTGCGTGGGCGAGGCGGAAGCCGCGCGCGTTCTGATATTCGTCGGACCGGTAGCAGGCGAGCGCCGTGGCATAGTCGGGAAATTCGCGCAGCACGTTGCGGCTGCGTGCGCGACCCTCGACGACCTCGCATCTGCCGCCGCGCACCAGCGCGACGCCGCGATATTTTTCGTGCGCCGGCGGCGTCGCCGCCATGTAGGCCTTGTAGCCTTCCGCGTTCGTCACGTCGATGTGCGGAATCCAATACCCTTTCGGCATCGGGTTTGCTCCTGGCGGTCCGATCAATGACTACGGCTGCGCGCCGTCGTAGCCTTCGATGACAACAAGGTCCGTCGTCGAATGCGGCAGCCGGCGCTTGATGTTCTCCTGATATTCCGGCGAACGGTAGCAGGCCAGTGCGGTGGCGTAATCGGGAAACTCGATCACAATGTTGCGCGAGCGGCAGGCGCCTTCCATGTCCTCGAACGTGCCGCCGCGCACCACGAAACGCCCGCCGAATTTTTTGAAGATCGGCCCATTGGCTTCCGCGTAGGGCTTGAAGCCTTCGGCGTCTTTCACGTCAACGCGCGCAATCCAATAACCCTTGGGCATTTTGCGTTCCTCCTTTTCAGCTTTTGGCTCGTGAAATTTCCTCGACAATTGCCTGCGCCGCCGCCTTCGGATCGGGCGCGGCCAGGATGGGGCGGCCAATGACGAGATAGTCGGCACCGGCAGTGATTGCCGCCGCCGGTGTCATGATGCGCTTCTGGTCGCCTGCATCGGTGCCGGCCGGCCGGATGCCCGGCGTCACAAGCTTGAGCTTGCTGCCGACGATAGCGCGTACTTTGGCGGCTTCGGCGGCCGAGCAGACCAACCCGTCGACGCCGATGTCGCGCGCCTGCGCGGCGCGTTGGGCAACAAGTTCGGCGACGGTGCCGTGATAGCCCGCCGCAGCCAGGTCGGCGTCGTCATAGGAGGTCAGCACGGTGACGGCCAGAATTTGCAAGCCGCCTTCGCGCGCCTCGACTGCGGCTTTCATGGTTTGCGGATAGGCGTGCACAGTCAGAAACGTCGCGCCAAGCCGCGCTACGCTGCGCACGCCCTCGGCCACGGTGCTGCCGATGTCGTGCAGCTTGAGATCGAGAAAAACTTGCTTGCCGGCGTCGACGAGGCGAGGCACGGAAGCCAGTCCGCCCGCATAGGCGAGCTGATAGCCGATTTTGTAGAACGACACCGCGTCGCCGAGCTGCGCCACCATGCCCTGCGCGGCCTCGACCGAGGGCAGATCGAGCGCGACGATCAGACGGTCACGCGGCTTTAGCTGCATGGCGCCAATCTCCTCACGCCAACGCGCGCGCGAGCTCGACCAGCCGGCGCGCCATGGTCTTCAGGGCGGCGCGGGCGCTTTCGTCCTTGAGATTGTCCATGTCGTCGAACGCCTCGGCCGCATGGGCGACCGTAATCTGCTCGGGGATGACCAGCGCGCCGCAGCCAAGCTCGAGAATTTGGCGCAGCGCCAACAACGCACGCACGCCGCCGCCTGGACCGCTCGACGCCGCGCCAAGCGCAAATACCTTGTTCTTGAAGGCCCCGTATGTCGGTTCGCCGCGGCCGCGGGTGCGCGACAGCCAGTCGATGGCGTTTTTAACGAGTGGCGTCACCGAGGCGCTGTATTCCGGGCTGGTCATGAACACACCCTGGTGCGCCTCCAGCATGCGCTGCAGCTGCACGGCGTGCTGCGGCGGACCGACCTCGGCGGTCATCTCGGCGTCGAACAGCGGCAACGGATAGTCGGCGAGCGAAATGCGGGTGACCCCGGCCTCGGCCAGCGCCAGCTCCTTGGCGGCGAGCGCGGCGAGCCGTCCGTTGTGGGAGCCGACATGCAGCGAGCCGGGAATGACGAGGATTTTTGGAGCCAGCATGATCGAAATGGGAAGTCAGAACGGAGCGCACCGATAGCCCGCGAGCCAATGTCTAGTCACGGTATACGATTTCTGATTTCCGATTTCTGTCTTCTGACTGTCGGTACACCCAAATCCGCGCCGGCGGCAGGTTCATCCAGATGCGCTTCGAGGTTTCCACTGAAAAGCCGGCGAGCCGCTTCGGTAGCGGCGCCGCCATCGAGTAGGTGAACTGCACGAAAGGCCCTCCCGGCAGCATCAGATCGAAGGCGTCGCGTATCAGACGCACGCGCTCCCGGATCGGCTTGGTGACGAGCGGCAGGCCGGAGACCACCGCGGCCGCGGGCTGCAGCAGCAGGCTGGCAAGAAGCCGGCGCAGACTGTAAGCGTCGCCCTGCACGAGCGTGGCTTCGGGAAAGCGCGAGCGCAGGATCCGGCAAAACGTCGAATTGAATTCGACCAGCACGAGACGCGACGGCGCCACTCCCGCTTCGATCAGCGCCTCCGTCACCGGACCGGTGCCCGGACCCAATTCCACGACCGGGCCTTCACTCTCCGGATCGACATAGCGCGCCATTGCACGAGCAAGAATTTTTCCGGACGGGGTGACCGCACCGATGGTCAGCGGCCGCTCGATCCAGGAGCGAATGAAGCGCACTTCGTCATCGAGCCGAATGCCCTTCTTGCGCTCGAACTGCCGGATCTGGTCCTCGATTTTTTTGCCGATGTCGTCGCGCTTTTGCTCGAACAGCCGGATCTGGCGGTCGATCTTGCGCTCGATGAGATACTTCCTGGCCTCAAGAAGGCGAATCTGCCGCTCGATCTTGCGTTCGAATTTTTGCAGGGCGGGCAGAGACATCGCATCCCACACGACAACAATATTGCCGTTTTTTAGAACATCCGCAGCCTTAAAGCCAGCCAGACGGCGTCAGGCCGAACCCGCACGGCCGCCGAGAAATTCCTTCACTTTGCCAAAAAACCCGGAGGATTCCGGTTGCGTCACCGTGGACGACAGCCGGTCGAACTCGGCCAACAGCTCACGCTGCTTTTTGGTGAGACTCTGCGGCGTTTCGACCACGATCTGCACGTACATGTCGCCGCTCTGGCGGGCGCGCAACACCGGCATGCCCTTGCCTTGCAGCCGGAAGCGTTGGCCGGATTGCGTGCCTTCCGGTACTTTGACGCGCGTCTTGCTGCCGTCGATGGTCGGAACCTCGAATTCGCCGCCCATGGCGGCGGTCACCATCGTAACTGGCACACGGCAATGCAGATCGGCGCCTTCGCGCTGAAAGAACGGGTGCGTCCCGATCGAGAGGAAAATATAGAGATCGCCCGGCGGGCCGCCGCGGACGCCCGCCTCGCCCTCACCGGCAAGGCGAATGCGCGTGCCGTCCTCGACGCCGGGTGGAATATTGACCGATAGCGTGCGCTCGCGGGTAACGCGTCCGGAGCCGGCGCACGAGCCGCAGGGGCTGTCGATGACTTGGCCGCGGCCCTGACAGTTCGGGCAGGTGCGTTCCAGGGTGAAGAAGCCCTGGGCGTGGCGAACCTTGCCATTGCCGGCGCACATCGAACAGGTCTTGGGCTTGGTGCCCGGCTTGGCGCCGGAGCCGGAGCACGCCTCGCAGGTAACCGACGTCGGGATGCGGATCTGCGCGCCTTTCCCGCCGTAAGCGTCCTGCAGCGAAATTTCCATGTTGTAGCGCAGGTCGGCACCGCGCTCGCGACCTGAGCTGCGGCCGCGGCGGCCACCCATGCCAAACAAATCGTCGAAAATATCCGAGAACGTGGTGGCGAAGTCCGCGCCGAAGCCCGCGGTGGCACCCCCCATACCGTGCTCGAAGGCAGCGTGGCCGAAACGGTCGTAGGCGGCGCGCTTATCGGGGTCCTTGAGGACCTCGTAGGCCTCGTTGATCTCCTTGAAGCGGATCTCCGCTTGCTTGTCCCCCGGATTGCGATCCGGATGGCACACCATCGCCTGTTTGCGGAAGGCCGCTTTAATCTCGGTCTCGCTCGCGGTGCGCTCGACTGCGAGGGATTCATAATAGCAGCGCTTAGCCATCGCCGTTCCCCTAGGCGAAAGACATGTGGGAAGCGATTTGGCGCAAGCAACGTGTCTTGCATCCCCTGACGCGGATCAGGAGACGGCGTAGCGGCAAACTGTCCGAAATCGCGAGATTCACTCCCCCCTCCCGACCGCCCCGCGGTCGACCTCCCCCGCTTGGGGGGAGGCGAACCGTGTGCAAGAACTTATGCAAGACCTGCACATCAGGAGCGAGTGCGTCTTAAGCAGACTTCTTGTTCTTCTTGTCGTCGTCAACCTCGGTGAACTCGGCGTCGACGACGTCGTCCTTCTTGCCCTCGGCGCCGGGAGCGGAGTCGCCGGCCGGCTGCTCGGCAGCCTGCTTGTACATCGCCTCGCCGAGCTTCAGAGAGGCCTGCTGCAGCGCGTTGGTCTTGGCACTGATCACAGACGCATCGCTGCCTTTGAGGGCCTCCTTGAGGTCGGCCATGGCATTCTCGATGGCGCGGCGATCAGCTTCGCCAACCTTCGAGCCGTGCTCCGCCAACGCCTTCTCGGTGGAGTGCACCAGAGCCTCGGCGTGATTTTTTGCCTCGACCTCGGCTTTGCGCTTCTTGTCTTCTTCGGCATGCGCTTCGGCATCCCGGACCATCTTCTCGATGTCGCCTTCGGAGAGGCCGCCGGACGCCTGGATGCGGATCTGCTGCTCCTTGCCGGTGCCCTTGTCCTTGGCCGAGACGTTGACGATGCCGTTGGCGTCGATGTCGAACGTGACTTCGATCTGCGGCACGCCGCGCGGCGCCGGCGGAATGCCGATGAGATCGAACTGGCCGAGCATCTTGTTGTCGGCCGCCATCTCGCGTTCGCCCTGGAACACGCGGATCGTCACCGCGGTCTGGCCGTCCTCGGCGGTGGAGAACACTTGGCTCTTCTTGGTCGGAATCGTGGTGTTGCGATCGATCAGCCGGGTGAACACGCCGCCCAGCGTCTCGATGCCGAGCGACAGCGGCGTCACGTCGAGCAACAGCACGTCTTTGACGTCGCCTTGCAGCACGCCGGCCTGGATCGCGGCGCCGACCGCAACCACCTCGTCCGGATTGACCCCCTTATGGGGCTCCTTGCCGAACAGCTGCTTGACGGTCTCCTGCACCTTCGGCATGCGCGTCATGCCGCCGACCAGAACGACTTCGTTGATCTCGGCCGCCGACACGCCGGCGTCCTTGAGCGCCTGCCGGCACGGATCGATGGTCTTGCGAATGAGATCCTCGACCAGCGCTTCGAACTTGGCGCGGGTGAGCTTCATGGTCAGATGCTTGGGGCCCGACGCATCGGCCGTGATGAACGGCAGGTTGATTTCGGTCTGCGTCGTCGACGACAGCTCGATCTTGGCCTTTTCGGCCGATTCCTTGAGCCGCTGCAACGCGAGCTTGTCGCGGCGCAGATCGATGCCCTGCTCTTTCTGGAACTCGTCGGCCAGGTAATTGACCAGCCGCATGTCGAAATCTTCGCCGCCCAGGAAGGTGTCGCCGTTGGTCGACTTCACCTCGAACACGCCGTCGCCGATCTCGAGGATCGAAATGTCGAACGTGCCGCCGCCGAGGTCGTAGACCGCGATGGTGCCGGTCTTCTGCTTGTCGAGCCCGTAGGCCAGAGCGGCCGCGGTCGGCTCGTTGATGATGCGCAGAACTTCGAGCCCGGCGATCTTGCCGGCATCCTTGGTGGCCTGACGCTGAGCGTCATTGAAGTAGGCCGGAACGGTGATGACGGCCTGCTCGACCTTGGAGCCCAAATAGGCTTCGGCGGTCTCCTTCATCTTCTGCAGCACGAAGGCGGAAATCTGCGACGGCGAATAGGTCTTGCCCTCGACCTCGACCCAGGCGTCGCCGTTGCTGGCGCGCGTAATCTTGTACGGGACGAGCTTCTTGTCCTTCTCCACCATCGGGTCGTCGTAGCGCCGGCCGATCAGGCGCTTGACGGCGAAAATCGTGCGCTCCGGATTGGTGACCGCTTGGCGCTTCGCCGGCTGGCCGACGAGCCGCTCGCCTTCGTCCGTAAAAGCGACGATCGACGGCGTCGTCCGCATTCCCTCCGCATTCTCGATGACCTTCGGCGTCTTGCCTTCCATAACGGCGACGCACGAATTCGTGGTCCCGAGATCAATACCGATGACCTTGGCCATGGTTGTTAATCCTCTCTTTCTCGGCAGGTCGGGCAGGCCCAAAGGCGCCCCGAGTCCGACCCCCGCATAGCCTCACATCGCCAGGCACATCCGGGCGATTTCCCTTGGCTCATATAGGAGGGCGGCAACGGCCCGCAAGGCAGAAATGCCGATGGACAGCCGCTCCGTTCGCCAAAAGGGCGATGCGGATCGGAGCCGCGACCCAATTGCCGACCGGACCGCACGTCGCCGCGAATGACGCGGCTATCGACCCGCCGCCCACGTCGAATTGATGCTCTCTTAACGGTGTCGCGCAGAGCCCGGCAGCGGCAGCCGCGACGCTAGCCCCCGATTAAGAAAATCCTGCCACGCCTCATCGGACGACCGGCGCCGGACAGCGGCCGAAAGGCTTTCCGCAGGACCGGGCGCCAGGGGAGACGTGATGCCCACTCGGATTGATGCCTTCGCGGCCGCGCCCGCGCCACGCATGCACCGTGCCCTGCGCACGCTCGGAGCCGCGCTGTGACCGACGCCGAAGTGTTCGTGATCGGCGCCGGGCCCGCCGGATTGACGGCCGCCTATTGCCTGAGCAAGCAAGGGCACTCCGTCCTCGTCATCGAGCGCGACCCGGACTATGTCGGCGGCATCAGCCGCACGGTTCGCTACAATGGGTTCCACTTCGATATCGGTGGCCACCGCTTCTTCTCGAAATCGAAGGAAGTCGTCGCGCTATGGCGCGAAATCTTGCCTGACGATTTCATCGCCCGGCCGCGCCTGTCGCGCATCTACTACGATGGCAAATTCTTCTCCTACCCGCTGAAGGCCTTCGAGGCGCTGCGAAAGCTCGGCGTCATCACCAGCACGGCCTGCATGGTTTCTTACGCCTACGCCAAGCTCTTCCCGATCGCGCCGGCGCGTACGCTGCATGACTGGGTGCGCAACCAGTTCGGCGAGCGGCTGTTCCAGATCTTCTTCAAGACCTACACCGAGAAGGTTTGGGGCATGTCGTGCGACGAGATTTCGGCCGATTGGGCCGCGCAGCGCATCAAGGGCCTCGATCTCATCACGGCCGTGCTCAACGGAGTGAGGCGATCGCTGCGCCTTGCCGGCAGTGCGAAGGCGAACGGCGAGCCGGTCAAGACGTTGATCGAGAGCTTTCAATACCCCCGCAAAGGCCCGGGCATGATGTGGGAAGCCGCCGCCCGCAAGATCGCGGCGCAGGGCGGCCGCATCCTCATGGGCCGCGAACTGCTCGCGCTCGAATTCGACGCGGCGCGCAATTTCTGGCGTATCGACGTTGGCGCGCCAGGCGGCGAGCGCGAATCCTACACGGCGCGCCACGTCGTCAGCTCGGCGCCGCTGCGCGAGTTGGTGGGCCGATTGAAGCCGGTGCCGATCTCGCTCCTGCATGCCCGTGCGCTGCGCTACCGGGATTTTCTGACCGTGGCGCTGATGGTGCGCAAAGCGGAGCTGTTCCCGGACAACTGGATCTACATTCACGATCCGAGCGTGAAGGTCGGGCGCGTGCAGAATTTCCGGTCCTGGTCGCCCGAAATGGTGCCGGACGGCATGAGCTGCCTCGGCCTCGAATATTTTTGCTTCGAAGGCGACGGGCTGTGGACCGCGCCGGATGCCGATTTGATTGCGCTGGCCAAAAGCGAGGCGGCCCAGATCGGGCTCATTCGCGCCGAAGACGTGGTCGATGCCTGCGTGGTGCGCCAAGCCAAGGCTTATCCGGTCTACGACGAAGGCTATCGCGACAACGTCGCCGCCATTCGCCTCGACCTCGAAACCGTTTATCCGAGCCTGCACGTGATCGGCCGCAACGGCATGCACCGCTACAACAATCAGGACCACGCAATGATGACCGGCATGCTCGCGGCACGCAATATCGTCGCTGGCGAGAGACTCTACGATTTGTGGAACGTCAACGAGGACGCCGAATATCACGAGGCCGGCGAGGCTGGCATCCGCGACGCCCTCGACAGTGTCCGGCTGGTGCCGGAGAAAGCGACGCGCGCGGCTTGATCACGCTGCGACGGCTGTCGCCTCGCTGGGCCTCGTCGTGACCTGGGCCTCGGTGTGGGCGAGGCGCCAGATCAGCCGGCCGGTAAACGCAATCAGCACCATCGGCGCCAGCGGAATAAACACGGCGCCGGCGAGCATCATGGCGACCGGCAGCGTCCATACGGCAATCAAGAGCCAATGGTCCGCCATGGTGTTGTCGGTGCGCTCGCGCAGCAGCGCGACCGCGAATCCCAGAACCACCATGTCGTAGTTGAGGATGTACGGCGTCACCAAAAAGGTCGCGGCGATCAGCAGCGACAGCGCAAGGGCGCGATCGCGGCGCTTCCAGAATGTCCACACGACCGCCGCGACCGCGAGCACCGCGACGACGCCCTGCATCGCCCAGGCAAGCTCTTCCGGCAGGTGCAAGAGGCGCGCGCCGTAAAACACCGACGCCACCATGACCATCAGCAGTCCCTCGCCGTGCGCCGTCAACCATTGCTGCTGCGGCACCACCTTGTGCCAGAAGGCAAGCCACACGTCGGGCCCGAACAGCAATGCGGTTGCGGCCGCTAGGCAAACGGCCGTCACCAGCGCCGCGGCGATCGTCAGCCACCGCCGCTCGAGCAAAAGCACCACGGGCAGTAGTAGCCCGAGTTGCGGCTTGATCGTCAGAATGCCGAACAAGACCCCGGCGAGCACCGGCCGGCGATCGAGGCATAGGAGGCCGCCGATCAAGAGCGCGGCCGTGTAGAAGCCGTTCTGACCGAAGAAGATGCACACCGCGACGCCCGGCGCGACGGCAAGAAAGGGGAGCTGGTCGCGCCGAACCGCGCCCGAACAGGCGAGCAGATAGAGCGCTATGCCGAGCACGCACCAGGCGATGTAGGCCGGCAGATACGGCATGAGGCCGAACGGCCAGATGAACAACAGCACGTGCGGCGGGTACGACCAGTAATGTTCGGGGTAGACGGTGCCGAGCAGGTGGCGCAAGGCGGCGTTATAGGCCTGCACGTCGAACCAAGCCGCCGGACCGCCAGCGAACACCGAGCGCGCGCCCATCCAGGTGTTGAGAAAATCGCGCCCAAGCACGAAATTCGTGTGATCGACCCACGGCCGCAGCGTCGGCGGCAGGCCGGCAAAGGCGAGATAGGCGATCTCGAGCATCACGAAGAAGACGGCGGCGCCGACCGTCCATTTGGCGTAAAGCTCGTTTGCCGGGGTTTGGCCGGGGGCAGCGGCTTGCGCCACAATCCCGTCGTGCATGGAGCGCAGAGACATGCGGCGACGGTGTCGCGCACTGGTAAAAATCCGATGAAGCCCACCATCCAGCAGGTCCCGGCCGCAACGGCGCTCGCAGCCGACCATGCGGCGAGCGGGCTTCGCCTCTGTCCCGGCTATTTGGACCGCAGCCGGCAGAAGGAACTTCTCGCCGCGTTACGCGAGGTGCTTGCGGTAGCGCCCTTGTTCACGCCGCGCATGCCCGGATCTGGGCGGCCGTTTACCGTGCGCATGTCCAATTGCGGACCGCTGGGCTGGGTCTCGGATGTCGACGGCTATCGCTATGCGCCGACGCACCCCGAAACCGGGCGGCCCTGGCCGCCCATTCCCGCGATCCTGCTCGAGGCATGGCAAGAGCTTGGCTTTTATCCGCATTCGCCGGAGGCGTGCCTGATCAACTTCTATGGTCCGGCCGCCAAAATGGGCCTGCATCAGGACCGCGACGAGCAGGATTTCGACGCTCCGGTGGTTTCGCTGTCGCTCGGCGATTCATGCCTGTTCCGTTTCGGTGGCCGCAGACGCAGCGATCCAACGCATTCGTTCCGCCTGCATTCCGGCGACGCGGTGATTTTGGGCGGCGGCGCGCGGCTTGCATTTCACGGCGTCGACCGCATTCTGCCGGGAACATCGACCCTGCTCGCCGAAGGCGGCCGGTTCAATTTGACACTACGGCGAGTGTCGCGTCCGGATTCGCAGAAGATCGGCCTTTCCGCGTGACCGAAGGGACAGCATGACAAAAACCAAGGGCCATCCCACAACCCTGATCGCGACCCTGGCGGCGATCATTGTCGTGGCGCTGTCCGCTTTTCCGGCAGCGGCCGCGGAGGCGGTGTTTCCTACCGGCTCGCGCATCGGGCTCGTGCCGCCCCCCGGCATGGTCGCGGCGAAGACGTTTCCCGGTTTTGTCGACACCGACAACAAGGCCGCGATCCTGATCACCGCGCTGCCCGCCGGCGCCTACAGCGAGGTGGAGAAGACACTGACTGCCGATGCGCTGAAGAAGCAGGGCATTACCATGGAAAAGCGCCAAGCGCTGCAGCTTGCCATCGGCAACGCCGTTTTGGTCGTGGGCACGCAGGTCGCGCCCGACAAGACGGCGTACCGCAAATGGCTGCTGCTGGCCGACGCGCACGATGTGACCGCAATCGTCAGCGTGCAGGTGCCGCAACAAAGCAAGGCCTATTCAGATGCCGTGCTGCGCGAGGCCTTCAATAGCCTGGCGTTGCGCGCCAAGGTCCCCGACGCGGAACTGCTGACGATGCTGCCGTTCACAGTGGGCGATCTGGCCGGCTTTCGCCTCATGAACGTCATTCCCGGCCGGGCGCTTTTGTTGATCGATCGGCCCGATTATCCGCACATGGTAGCGACACCTGACCTGCCCGAACTTGTATACGACGCGCGGTGCACCATACTCGCCGCGCCAGGCGGGCCAAGCGACAAGGCGGCGCAATCCAACTTCGCGCGCACCACCTTCGCGGCGATCGCCGGCATCAAGGACGTCCAGATCACAATGGCGGAGCCGGTGCGGCTCGATCAGCAGGACGGCTTCGAGACCGTCGCGCACGCCAAGGACGTCAATACCGGCGCCGATCTGATGGTGGTGCAGTGGCTCCGCTTCGGCAACGGCAGTTTCCTGCAGATGGTCGGCGTCGCTCGCGCGGCGATTTGGGATAGCGAGCTGGCCCGCCTGCGCAGCATGCGCGCCAGTATCGCCATGAGGTGAAACGGGCGCCGAGCCGCTGCCGCAGCGCTCCAGGGTTGGCGTTTTAGGATTCTTGCGCCGGCGCCTTGGCGTTGTCGTTACTGGCGCCCGATGCCGGCGCCGCCTTCGGCCCACCTTTCGAAACGCCGACCAGTGCGGGTCGCAAGACGCGCTCGCCGAGCATATAGCCGGGCTGCACCACCTGCACGACGCTGCCGGCCGGAACCGAGGCGTCGGGCACTTCGAAAATCGCCTGGTGCAAATTCGGATCGAACTTTTCACGCAGCGGATTGAACTGCCGCACCTTGTTCTTTTCCAACGCCTTCAACAGCTCGCGCTCGGTCAGCTCGACGCCTTCGATGAGCGCCTTGACGGCGCCCTGCGCGCTGTCGCGGACCTCGGGCGTCACCGCATCGAGCGCGCGTCGCATGTTGTCGGCGACACCGATCATGTCGCGGGCAAATGCCGTGATGCCGCGGAGCTCGGCGTCGCCGACCTCACGGGCGGTGCGCCTGCGCAAATTCTCCATGTCGGCGAGCGTGCGCAAAAGCTTGTCTCGGAGATCCGCCGCAACGGCTGCCTGATCCGGTTCCGGCGCGGGCGCGGGAGCGGCATCCACGGACGGCGTCTGTTCGGGCCCGGGCGTAGTGGCTTCGGCGGAACGGGCCGCTTCGTCCTCAGCGCGAGCGGTATGCTTGGTCATGCTTTTCCCCACAATTCGCCCCGCATATCAGGGCACCGCGGGCAAAAATCAAGCGCCGGAGGGCAATGGGAGCGGCTCGCGCCGGGGGGCTTAGCGGCCGAGCAGCTTGCTGACCACTTTGGCGGTGTAGTCCACCATGGGCACGATGCGGGCGTAGTTGAGCCGGGTTGGGCCGATGACGCCGAGCACGCCGACGATATGCCCCGAGCCGTCGTGGTAGGGCGCCACGATGGTCGAGGAGCCGGACAGCGAGAACAATTTGTTCTCCGAACCGATGAATACGCGCACCCCCTCGGCCTGCTGGGCGCGGCCGAGGAGGTCGATCACTTCGCGGCGGGTTTCGAGATCATCGAACAACAGGCGGACCCGCTCAAGGTCGGCAAGCGCCCGGAGATCATCGAGCAGATGCGCCTGGCCACGCACGATGAGCTTACGCTCGTCAGTTTCGCCCCCCGACCAGCTCGCCAGGCCGGCGGCGACGATCTTCTGGGTCAATTGATCGAGTTCGGCTTCGCCTTCCTTGAGCTTCACCTCGATTTCGGCCTTCACCTCGTCCAGCGTACGGCCGCGAATGCGCGCGTTGACGAAATTGGCGGCCTCGATCAACGCCGAGTTCGGCAGGCCGAGCGGAATGTTGAGGACCCGGTTCTCCACCTGGCCGTCCTCGCCGACCAGGATCACCAGCGCGCGCTGCGGCTCGAGCTGCACGAATTCGATGTGCTTGAGCCGCGGATTGGCTTTGGCGGTCAGCACCACGCCGGCGGCGCGGCTTAAGCCCGACAGCAGGCCCGACGCTTCGGTCAGCACCGCTTCGACCGACTTGGCTTGTCCGGATGCGGCGACCTGCGCCTCGATCGCTTTGCGGTCCTGCTCGGTGAGATCGCCGATCTGCATCAGCGCATCGACAAAGAACCGCAATCCCACTTCGGTCGGCAACCGGCCGGCCGAAGTGTGCGGCGCGTAAATCAATCCGAGCTGCTCGAGATCGGACATGACATTGCGCACCGAGGCCGGCGACAACGTCATCGGCAGAATGCGCGACAGATTGCGCGAGCCGACCGGCTCGCCGGTCGCCAGATAGCTCTCGACGATGCGGCGAAAAATTTCGCGCGAGCGCTCGTTCAGCTGCGCAAGGCCGAGCTGGTTCGCGGCAAGCGGCTGGTCGTGACTGGCCAACGCTAACTCCCCATGCTGCTGTAAAATTTGTCCATTTAGGCCCACGCTTTCAAGCCATCTGACGCATCAGTCGTCAGGCGCGCCGCCGAGCCAACGACCCTCGTGCGCCAGCGACCACAGCAATCCAAAATTTCACTCTGCGGCGATGGCCCGCGGCACGTCGCGCAAGTCATTCATCAGGCTTCCGACCGAGGCCAAATGTTCGAGCCCGTTGACCGAACTGATGACGTCGGCAATCTCGGCATCCGACAGAACGCCCTTCGCATAGGTGGCGAATTTGTCTTCGATTTGCGCACGCGACAGCGGATTCTCGTACGAGCCGAGCGGATGCTCGCAGCGCGCCGAAAGCGTGGCGCCGTCGGTAGTTTCGACCTCGACATAAGCCTGCGAGCCGCTGACCGATCCGTCGGCGCGGACTTCGACGCGCTCGGCCGCGAAGCGCCGCAGCTTTTCGTCGTCATAACGGCTCGGCTCGAACTGCGCCAAAGTCAGCGCCTTGTCGTGCAGGATCGCGGTGGCCGTGTAGTGCGCCGAAAGCAGCGCTTCGAACTTGGCCTTATAGGTGCCGAAGCCACCATGCATCCTGAACGCGCCCTCAGACAGAGCGATGCGGACTTTGCGCACCTTGGCGAAATCGACCGGCTGCCGGCCGATGAGATCGAACAACGCCGTCACCATGCCCTGGATCAGCGACGCCAACAGCCACAGCCGCAGCGCGATCTGCTCGAGCTCCCAGCGCTCGCCGAGCTGCGCGAGCGCAGCCTCCGGTTTGCCGCTGTCCACGTAGGCGTTGTACAGGCCGCCATCCTTGGCGGTCAGAAATTCGCGCGTGGCGACGAATTGCTGCTGCGCCAACAGTGCCGCCATCAGGCCCGACAAGGCGCCGCGGCATTGGTGGAATTTCACCGTCGGCGTGCCCCATGCGGCAAACGTGCCGGCCGCCTGGCTGCCGGCAAGCCCGAAGGCGCGCGCCATGGTGTCGGCGTCGAAGCCGAGCAGCGATCCGACCGCCGCCGCCGCGCCGAACGGCCCGATGACGCCCGGGCCGTGCCAGCCCCGCGCCCGGAATTTCGGATAATCGAGGCCGAGCCCGACCCGCGTCGTCACCTCGCACCCGGCCGCAATGGCGGTGAGCAGCGCCCGCCCGGATAAGCCGTCGCGCTCGGCAACGGCCAGCGCCGGCGGCACCACTTCGGGCGTGACATGGGTGAGCGTGGCGCGATGCACGTCGCACATGGTGACGGCGGTGACCAGATAGGCGTTGAGCACGGTGGCGCCGACAAGCGACAGCGGCGCGCCGCCGATGACGCTTGCCTCGTGGGATTGCGCCATCGCCGCGGCGAGAGCCGCCACTTGTCCGGTTTCTTCGCCGAACCGGCCGGCGACCGCGCAGGCGAGCGCATCCAGCAGCAGATTTTTGCAGTGATCGCGCACCCGCGGCGGGATGTCGTCGTAGCGCAACCCGGCGGCAAACGTCGCCAGTGCTTGGGTAGCTTCCGGCGCCGCGATATCCGCTGCCATCTGTTTTCTCCCTGTATCTGCGGCAAACCCTAGCGAACCGCCGGCAGCACTGGCAACGCCGTTGCGGTGAACCATTCCGCAACGTTGCTTCGGCGTGCCCTTGTGGCGACCCTGCCCAAACGCCTAAAAGCGTGCGCCCCGCTCGGCCCGCCGAGCGGGCCGAAAAAATGGCGCGCCAAGGAGACCCCGCATGCGGCCAAGCCGCCGTCAGCCCGACGAGTTACGCCCCGTGTCGCTCGAGCGCGGCGTGGTGAAATTCGCCGAAGGCTCGTGCTTTGTGAAATTCGGCGACACCCACGTGCTGGTCACCGCGACCCTCGAGGACCGCCTGCCGCCGTGGCTCAAGGGCCAGGGGCGCGGCTGGATCACCGCCGAATACGGCATGCTGCCGCGCGCTACCTTGGAGCGGACGCGCCGCGAAGCCTCCTCCGGCAAGCAGACCGGCCGCACCGTGGAAATCCAGCGCCTGATCGGCCGCAGCCTGCGCACGGTGGTTGATCTCAAGGCGCTCGGCGAGCGCCAGATCACGCTCGACTGCGACGTCATCCAGGCCGATGGCGGCACTCGCACTGCGTCGATCACCGGCGCCTGGATTGCGCTCTACGACTGCCTCGCCTGGATGAAGGCGCGGCAGATGGTCGAAATGGAGGTGCTGCGCGACCACGTCGCCGCAATCTCCTGCGGCGTGTGCGGTGGGGTGGCCGTGCTCGATCTCGATTACGCCGAGGATTCGCAAGCCGAGACCGACGCCAATTTCGTCCTCACCGGCTCGGGCAACATCGTCGAAGTACAAGCCACCGCCGAAAAGATTCCGTTCTCCGAGGAACAGCTGACCACGCTGCTTGCGCTGGCCCGCAAGGGCGTGACCAAGCTGATCGATCTGCAGAAGATGGCGGTGATGTAGGCAGGGGACGGACGACGGATCGCGGACGAGAGATGAATGACCAGGAGCCACAAAAATCGCATCGGAAGATCTGTCCTCCGTCCTCTGATGTTTGTCGGTTGGTGATCGCGACCCACAATCCCGGCAAGCTCGCCGAAATGCGCGAGCTGCTTGCGCCCTACGGGATCGACGCCATCTCAGCGGGCGAATTGGGCCTGACCGAACCGGAAGAGACCGGAATGACGTTCCGCAACAACGCGCGCATCAAGGCACAAGCGGCTGCGAAGGCCAGCGGCCTGCCGGCCTTTGCGGACGATTCCGGGCTTGCGGTCGACGCGCTCGGCGGCGCTCCGGGAATTCATTCGGCGCGCTGGGCCGGCCCGGACAAAAATTTCGCGCGCGCCATGCAGTCGATCGAACAAAAGCTGGGCGAGCGCGGCGCGCTCGCGCCGGAGCGGCGCCACGCCCAGTTCGTCTCGGCGCTGTGCGTGGCCTGGCCGGACGGCCATGCCGAAGATTTCGAAGGCCGCGTTGACGGCACGCTGGTTTGGCCGCCGCGCGGCGACAAAGGATTCGGCTACGATCCGATGTTCTTGCCCGACGGCCACACGCGCACGTTCGGCGAAATGGAGGGCGACGAAAAGCACGGCCTGCCGCCGCGCGGCACCGGCTTGTCGCATCGCGCCCGCGCCTTTCTCAAACTCGCGGAGGCATGCCTTGAGCGGCGCTGAAAGCGAAAAATTCGGCGTGTACATTCATTGGCCGTTCTGCCTGTCGAAATGTCCGTATTGCGATTTCAACAGCCATGTGCGCCACGCCGGCGTCGACGAGGCACGGTTCGCACGGGCCTTCGCGGCCGAGATCGCCGCGACCGCCGCGCGCGTGCCCGGACGAACCGTCTCGTCGATCTTCTTTGGCGGCGGCACGCCGTCGCTAATGCAGCCGGCGACGATTGCGGCCGTGCTCGATGCCATCGCGCAACATTGGAGCGTCGCCGCCGGTGCCGAAGTGACGCTTGAAGCCAATCCGACCAGTGTCGAAGCCACGCGCTTTCGCGGCTATCGCACCGCCGGCGTCAATCGGGTGTCGCTCGGCGTGCAGGCGCTCGACGATCGGGCGCTGACCGAGCTTGGCCGGCTCCATTCGGCGCGCGAGGCCCTCGATGCGGTCGGCGTGGCGCGCACGGTTTTCGACCGCTATTCGTTCGATCTCATCTACGCACGGCCGGGACAAACGCCGCAGCAATGGGCGAACGAGCTCAACCAGGCGCTCGCCGAAGCCGGCGAGCATCTTTCGCTCTATCAGCTGACCATCGAGGCGGACACGCCGTTCGCCGCGCTGCATGCCGCCGGCAAGCTCAAAACGCCCGACGAGGACACGGCGCGCGCGCTGTACGACACGACGCAAGAGATTTGCGGCGCGCACGGCCTGCCGGCTTATGAAATCTCCAATCACGCGCGCGCCGGCGGCGAGTGCCGGCACAATTTGATCTATTGGCGCGCCCACGAATATGCCGGCATTGGACCGGGCGCCCACGGCCGCCTCGACATCGACGGCGCGCGCCATGCGACCGCGACCGAAAAGCGTCCTGAGACCTGGCTGATGCGGGTCGAGGCGAGCGGCCATGGCCTCATCAGCGACGAGGTGCTCACGCGCGAGGAAAGATGCGACGAGTTTTTGCTGATGGGACTGCGGCTCGCCGAGGGCGTTGATCTTGCGCGCTATACCGAGCTTTCCGGCCGCGCGCTCGATCCGCAGCGTATCGCAGCTTTGCGCGAGCACGGCCTGATCGAAACAACCACCGCGGGACGCTTGCGCGTCACGTTACCCGGCTTCCCCGTCCTCGATGCCGTGGTGGCCGATCTCGCGGCATAGCTTTTCAAATATTTGTTCAACGCGCCGAGTGCCGTTCTTGCAGGCACCGCGGAGTTATGCAACCGTAAACAAAAACTCCGGCCAAAATCGCCTATCAGCCTAACGCCTGGTTGCAGTCATGCCCTCGTGAGGGGCGTCCACTCCTGGCAACTACCAGTAAGCGAGGGAGGTTTTGCATGATGCCGCTGCCAAAGTTTTCCTGCCCTGTCTATACGAAGGATGACTGGTGCTACTGGCGGCATCGTTACCAATACGCCACGACGTCGAACTCCACGGCGAGTATGTCTCCTTATGCTATCATCTGCCCGCAACATCCCAACGCTGACGACGACGTCAAGAAAGCTATCAAATACGCCGCCGACAACCAGTGTGCCATTGCTATACGCACCGGTGGCCACGCCTACTCGGGCACCTCTTCGACCGACGGCAACAACATCCAGCTCGATCTGAGCAACGCGTATAACGATTGGACCTACAACGAGCAGACCGGCCTGCTGCGCGTGGGCGTGAGCTTTTCGCTGCTGGAGTTCAACACGAAGCTGCAGGAAGCAGGCCTGTTTATGCCTACCGGCCAATGCTACAACGTCCATGTCGGCGGTCACGTGCAGACGGGCGGTTACGGCCAACTGTGCCGCGCTTTCGGTCTCTTCAGCGACCAAATCGTGTCCTTCGAGATATTCCTTGCCGATGGCACGAAGAAGAAGGTCTGCCGAAAGAGCGAGCAGCAAGCTGACAAGGACCTCTTCTTTGCAGTTCTCGGCGGCGGCCCCGGCAACTACGGCATCATGACCCATGTCACGATCCGCCCGCTGAAGGACTCGAACCATAAGTACTCGCGCGCGTTCAAGAAGGTCATTCCGTACGATCCAAAGTACGAACACGACGTTCTGGCGCAGCTGTTCAAGCTCGTTCAGGAGTGGGAAAACGCGCCGGGCGACTATGATTTCTCTTTCACCGTGGGGTCAGGCGAGGACAACTTTCTCGCGAACCAGATTGGAGCCGCTTCGTGCGACGACTTCATGATCAGGTTTTTCGGGGGCATGATGGGCTCATCGCCATTCAACTTCTTGAGCGTCTACTTTCAATACTCAAACCTCGATAATAAACCCGACACATACGACCCGGCGTGGTGCTTCAAGATCAAGGAGATCCTCTGCACCGGAAAACGGCGCATCGGTCGTTGGGAGCGATTTAAGGCGTGGGTTGAGCAGACGCTCGTCGACTGCTTTGTGACGCGGCGGGACGATATCGTCCACACGCCCATCTCGGAAAGTGTCACGCAGCTTTGGACCTACCGGGGCACGCGCGAGTTCAACTACCCCTTCGTGAAGAACGTCCAACTCACCGACAAGGTTGCGGATCCCGAAGGCTGGCCTGAATGGGTCGCAACTCGGATTGATGAGCTGATCGGACTAGGCGACGAAGGTCTCATGGTCGTTACTCAGTGCGAGAACTTCGGTGGCCAGCACTCTGCAATGAAGAACAGCCCCGCACGTAAGCGAACCGCGTATGCGTGGCGTGATACGACCGTCGGCTACTGCCTTGACGCTTTCTACAATCCCCATGTGGGAAACGCCCTAGGGATCGCTAAGCATTGGCAAAAAATCAACAACGATGAGGGCATTGGGAAGCATGGCAAGCTCTCTAAAGCGGATCACCGCTGGTTCTGTTTTAGCCACGGCGACATCGACATGAGCAAGGTGTGGCAGTTCTACTACTCCGAGGAGGATTACCGCAGATGCTGTAAGATCAAGAAGGAGTTCGACCCGCACGGCGTGTTCACCCCCAATCCGTTCACCGTCGGCTACCCCGAGTCAGCGCCGAAGCACGGCGCGTTGCCTTCGGCTGGCGGCGTCGGCGCCACGACCAAGCCCGAATAGGAGTTGGACGACCCCGCGTTCACCAAGCGACATGCCGAGCGCGCCAAGTTGCGCGGCTCGAAGCCGGCAAGGATCAGCTCGATCTCGCCGCGATCAAATCCCCGACGCGCCGAAGCTGTGCGGCGCCGGCGAAGCGACCTGCGGACCCGACGGCGCCACGCGTAAGACCGCAAGCCCGCGCTCATTGGTGCCGTCCGGGCGAAAGCGGAACAGGCCGTCGGTGCCGGTGAAGCCCGACGGATTGGTCAACGTCTGCGGCGAGAACCGCTGCACCGGATCGGGCTGTGTCTTCACCAGCGCGGCGACCAGCGCCACGGCATCATAGGCGAGCGTTGCGGTCCGCACCGGATCCTGGTGGTAGCGGTTGCGGTAGCGGGTCGAGAAGCTGCGATAGCCGGCGGCATCCGGCGCCGCGTAGCAGGCGCCGTCGAGCGCCGCGGTCGAGAAGATGCGCGGATCGTCCCACAGCCCGGTGCCGAGGAGCTGAATGCGCTTGGTATTGACGCCGTCGGCGACCAACGCCTGCACCACGTCCGGCACCGCATCGCCGCCGTCGGGAATGAACAGCGCCTCGGCGCGCGATGCCGATTGCGCCACCGTGCGCACCGGATTGGCCATGCCGGCGCGATCGTGCGGATAGTGTTCGAGCGCGACCACCTGGCCGCCGCGGCGGGCGACGTCCTGGCGGAACGCCGCTTCCACGACCGTGCCGTAGGGATTTTCCGGCACCAAGGCCGCGTACGAGTGCTTCCCCGTCGACGTCGCGTACTGCACGATGCGCTGCACGTCGGATTCGGGCAAAAAGCTGAGCAGATAAACGCCCGATGACGCGACGTTGGCGTCGGTCGAGAAGGCGATCACCGGCACATTGCGCGCGCGCGTGACTTGGCCGACCAGGCTGACCGACTGCGCGAACAGCGGACCGAGCACGATCGCCGCGCCCTCGTCGAGCGCCTGTTGGGCGGCGCCCCGCGCCGCATCGGGATTGCCGGCATCGTCCTTTACCAGCAGCTGGACATCGGACGATTTGAATTCGTCGAGCGCCATTTCGGCGGCATTGCGCATGGCTTGGCCGGCAAGCCCGGCATTGCCGCCGGCCGACAGCGGCAGGATGAGCGCGACCTTGACCTGGCCGGCGCCGATGGTCGTCCCCGCGCCTGGCGGCGGGCTCGCGGCCGGCGGCGGCGGGCTCGTGGAGAAGAAGTTGGAATTGGAGAAAACGCTGGAATTGCTCGAGCAGCCGGCCAGGAGCGCAGTCGTTGTGGCCAGCAAGCCGGCAAGCGAGCGTCGCCGCGACAGCATGGCCGCGGCCGCCCGGACCGCCCGGACCTGCAATTCCGCGGACAATGCGGTTCTCCCCACCTCTGCCTGCAAGGGCATAGGTGTATACCAATTCGTCATATTGGGGGCGAGTGGTTAACCGAATGGAAAGGATAACGATTTCCGCTGGCGCTGACGCCGCGCCGGCAAAGCCGCTACATTGGCCGGCCATGAGCCGCCCGCAGACCGCCGCGCCCGCGCCTGAAGATCGTAGCGAGCGGTCCTACGTGCTTGGCGGCCGCAACACGGTGGTCGAGCGGCTGAAGCCCGGCCTGCACATCGTCGCCACACCGATCGGGAACCTCGGTGACATCACGCTGCGCGCGCTCGCCGCGTTGGCGGGCGCCGATCTGATCGCCTGCGAGGATACCCGCGTCACCCGCAAACTGCTCGAGCGCTATGGCATCCGCACGCCGCTGACGCCGTATCACGACCACAATGCGGCGGAGACCCGCCCGAAATTACTGCGCCGGCTCGGCGAAGGTGCGGCGATCGTGCTGGTTTCGGACGCCGGAACGCCGCTGGTTTCAGACCCAGGCTACAAACTGGTCCGCGCCGCCCAGGACGCCGGTCACAGCGTCACGGCACTCCCCGGCCCTTCGGCGGTGCTGGCGGCGCTCGCAGTCGCTGGGCTGCCGACCGATCAATTTTTCTTCGCCGGTTTTTTGCCGCCCAAACAGGCGGCGCGCCGCACGCGCATTGCTGAACTCGCGCGCATCCCGGCAACGCTCGTGATGTTCGAGACCGGCCCACGCGTCGCCGCGACCCTTGCCGATTTGGCGGCCGGCCTCGGCGAGCGTAACGCGGCGCTATGCCGCGAACTGACCAAGTTGCACGAAGAGGTCCGCCGCGGCGATCTCAAAGCGCTTGCCGAAAGCTACGCCACCGAGGAGCCGCGCGGCGAAATCGTTCTCGTCATCGGCCCGCCGCCTCCGGCAGAACAGCCAAGCGCCGAGGAAACAGACAAGCTGTTGCGCAGCGCCCTGTCGCGGACCTCGCTGAAGGCCGCCGTGGCCGAGGTGGCCGCCGCCACCGGCTTGCCGCGCCGGCAAATTTATCAGCGTGCGCTCTCGCTCGGAAAGGAAGCGAGCGGCGAGACAGGCGAGACATCCGATGCGGCGCGCTAAGCCGCCGGTGCGACTGAAGCCGGCGCCCCGCCCTGAGCGCTTGGCGGCGTTCCGGCTCGGCATTTCGGCGGAGAGCCGCGCCGCGCTGCTTCTCATCGCCAAGGCCTATCGCATCGTGGCGCGGCGCTGGAAAACCCCGTTCGGCGAAATCGATATCGTGGCGCGCCGCCGCCGCGATCTGGTGTTCGTCGAAGTCAAGGCGCGCGAGCAATTCGACGCCGCGGCCGAAGCCGTCACCGAGCGAACGAGGCAGCGCATCGTCGCGGCGGCCGAAATGTGGCTCGCGCATCGGCCGCACGACGCGCAGTGCGCCATCCGCTTCGACGTGATCCTGGTCGTTCCCGGCAAAGTGCCGCGCCACATCGTCAACGCGTTCGATGCGACGCGTTGAGCGCTCGCTCCAGCAGCCGGTAGCCCCAGCACGGAAAATTGCGTAGACGTTGACAGTCCTCCCGCCGGATAAAGCCATGCGCCTGAATGTCGCCGTGCAAATGGATCCGATCGAGCGGATCAACATCCGCGGCGACTCGACGTTTGCGCTGCTGTTGGAGGCGCAGAACCGCGCCTACGCGGTATCCTATTACACGCCCGATCGGCTCGTGCTGCACGACGGCAAGGTGTCGGCGACGGTGCGGCCGCTTGTCGTCCGCGACGTCGCCGACGATCATTTCACGCTCGGCGAACCGCGCCACGTCGACCTGGCTTCGTTCGACGTGGTGCTGCTGCGGCAGGACCCGCCGTTCGACCTCGCCTACGTTTCCACCACCCACATGCTCGACCGCATTCACCCGAAGACGCTGGTGGTCAACGACCCGAGCCAGGTGCGCAACGCACCGGAGAAAATCTTTGTCACGGAATTTCCCGACCTGATGCCGCCGACCCTGATCACCCGCAGCCTCGACGCCATCAAGGCGTTCCGCACCGAACACGGCGACATCGTCATGAAGCCGCTCTACGGGCTCGGCGGCCAAGCGGTGTTTCGGCTCGCCGCCGACGATCTCAATTTCGGCTCGCTGTACGATTTGTTTGCCAGCATGTTCCGCGAGCCATGGGTGGTGCAGAAATTCCTGCCCGCCGTGCGGGACGGCGACAAGCGCATCATCCTGGTCGACGGCGAGTTCGCCGGCGCCGTCAATCGCGTGCCGGCGGCCGACGATCTGCGCTCCAACATGGTGCGCGGCGGCGTGCCGGCCGCGACCGAGCTGACCGAGCGCGAACGCCACATCTGCGAGCGGCTCGGCCCGCATTTGCGCGAACGCGGCCTGTTATTCGTCGGCATCGACGTGATCGGCGGCTTTCTCACCGAGATCAACGTCACCTCGCCGACCGGCATTCGCGCGGTCAAAAATTTCGGCGGCCCCGACATCGCGGCGTTGATCTGGGACAAGATCGAGGCGAAGCGGACGTAGTCCTGCTGCTTCAGGCGCGCGCCGGTGCGGGCGCCGCTACGCCGACGCCTGCGCCGGAAGACTTGCGGATCGATATCACCGCCACGGCCGCGATGATGCAAAGCGCACCGGCGGCGAAAAATGCCGGCAGATAAGTGGAGAACTCGGTGCGCACCAGGCCGGCGCCGAACGCGGCGCTGGCGGCGCCGATTTGATGGCCGGCAAAAACCCAGCCGAACACGATGCCGGCTTTCTCGCGGCCGAAGCGATCGGCGGTGATCTTCACGGTCGGCGGCACGGTCGCGATCCAGTCGAGCCCGTAGAACACCGCGAACAGCGACAGGCCGTAGAACGTAAAATCGGTGAACGGCAGGTAGAGCAGCGACAGCCCGCGCAAGCCGTAATACCAGAACAACAGCCAGCGCGGATCGAAGCGATCGGACAACCAACCCGAGCCGATGGTGCCGATGAAATCGAAAATGCCCATCATGGCGAGCACGCTCGCCGCTGTGACCGCCGGCAAGCCGAAGTCGTGGCACAGCGTGACAAAGTGGGTCTGGATCAGGCCGTTGGTGCTGCAGCCGCAGACGAAGAAGGTGCCGAACAACACCCAGAAGATCGGCACGCGCGCGGCGTCCTTGAGAACGACCAGCGGCGACAGCAGCAGCGAAACCAAGCCGACACCCGTGGCCGGCGGCGGCGTGACCGCGGTTTCGCCATAGAGCGGCAGCCTGACGTCGCTCGGCCGGTCGCGCATCAACAACAACGCCACGCAGCCGGCGAGCGCCAGCATGCAGCACACCATGACCAGCGCCGTGCGCCAGCCGTAGCTCGTCGCCACCTGTGCGATCAGCGGCAGGAACAGCAATTGTCCGGTCGCATTGCTGGCGGCGAAAATGCCCATCACCAGGCCGCGCCGAGCGTTGAACCAGCGCGTCGCCACCGTCACGGCGAGCACCATTGCGGTAAGCCCGGTGCCGACGCCGACCACGATGCCCCACAGCACAACGAGCTGCCACACCTTGGTCATCATGAGCGAGGCCAGAAAGCCCGCCGAAATGAGGACGACTGCGCTCACCATCACGGCGCGCACGCCGTAGCGGTTCATGAACGCGGCGGCGAACGGGCCGAACAGGCCGAACAGCATGAGCCGGAGCGCCAAGGCCGAGGATATTTGCTCGTTGGCCCAGCCGAATTCGTTTTCGAGCGGCACGATCAGCACGCCCGGCGTGCTCATGGCGGCCGCGGTCACGACGGTCGTAATCAGGGTGACGCCGACGACGACCCAGCCGTAGTGGATGTTGCGGCGAGAAAGCGCCGCAGCGAAAGCAGAAGGTGCCATGGCTCGGTCCAATAGCCTGTTCTGACGCGGCAGCCAATGAATGACGCGTAGAGGCGACACGCTGGCGTAACGGGGCTATATCGGCGCCTGTCCTCTGGCGGGCAACGATCATGAGGGGTATGGCAGCCATGCTCGCGACCGGCGGTGAACGATTGGAGCGCATGCGCGACGGCCGCGTCGTCTATGTCGGCGCCGAGCGGGTCGACGACGTGACCACGCATCCGGCCTTTCGCAATGGCGCGCGCACCATCGCGGCGCTGTACGATCTCAAAGCCGATCCGGCGAAGCGCGATCTGTTCAGCTACGAGGAAGACGGCGAGCGCATCGGCCTGCAATGGCTGCGCTGCCGCACGCGGGACGATCTGGCCCACCGCATGCGCGCCATGAAGGCGATCGCCGACGCCACCTACGGGTTGATCGGACGTTCGCCCGATCATGTTGCTGGCCTGATCACGGGGCTGGCGATGCGGCCAGAGCTACTCAACGAACTGCACGCCGGCTTCGGCGACAATCTCATTCGCTTCTACGACCGCGCACGCAACAATGACCTTTACCTGTCGTTCGCGGTGACGCCGCCGTCGGGCATCCGCGACCGCGAAATCTATACCGGCGTGGTGCGCGACGACCCGACCCTGCAGGTCGTGGCCGAAGACGATGCCGGCGTGATCGTCTCAGGCATGAAAATGCTCGCCACCGGCGCGATCTTCGGCGACGAGGTCTATATCGGCAATCTCACGGCGATCGACGACAAACGGCAAAACGAAAGCATCACCGCCGCCATTCCCAACAACGCGCCCGGCGTGTCGTTCTGGGCGCGCGAGCCGTACGAGCGCCACGTCCGCGAAGAGGCCGATTATCCGCTGAGTTACCGCTTCGACGAGAACGATGCGGTCTTGGTCTGCTACCGCGTCAAAATTCCGTGGGAGCGCGTGTTTCTGCACAACAACGGCGCCTGGTCGCGCCGCATCTATATCGAGACGCCGGCCAACGTTTATCAGAACCAGCAGTCCAATATCCGGTTCTGGGCCAAGATGGGGCTCGTCGCCGGGCTGGCGAGCCGCATGTGCGAGGCGAACGGCGTCGACAAGGTGCCGGCGGTGCGCGAGACGCTGGGCCGGCTCGCCGCGCTCGAAGCGACCATCGCGGGCCTCGTCGCCGGCCAGATCGAGGCTTGCGAGAACTGGCCGGACGGCTTTGTCACGCCGAACCGGCGCATGGTCTACGCCGCGCTGAACTGGTGCCAGGAGCACCACACCGAAATCATCGACACGCTGCGCACCTTGGCCGGCGCCGCGCCGCTGCAGATGCCGGCCAGCATCGATCTGTTCGCCGACCCGCAGTTAAAGGACCGCTTCGAGCGCTGGTGGGGCACCGCCAGCATGCCGGCGATGGCGCGCTACAAGCTCTACAAGCTGGTCTGGGATTTGATCGGCTCGGAATTCGCCGGCCGCCACATGCTGTACGAAAAATTCTATGCCGGGAATTCGATCATCGTGCGCAACCAGAGCGACCGCGAGGCGCCGTGGGACAAATTTCACGGCATCGTCGATGGGCTCCTTGGCGCTGTGCCGTCTCCCGGCAGGTAGGACGGAGCGCCGTCATGGACGACGCCGTGCTGGTGATTGCTGCCGTCGTTCTCATCTCGGCGGCCGCGCAGATGTGTACGGATCCGCGGGTCAGCCGGCTGTTCGCGGAAAGGAAAAAGCTCATGACCGCATTCTATGCCCTCTACGGCGCCATGAGCGTCGCCGCGCTGGCGGCGTTCGTGCCCAGGGGCCAAGTGGCCGCGTTCGGCGCTTTCGCCTGCGTGCTCGCCTGGATCGGCCTCGGCGGATTGGCCTATTTCCGCTTCACCGCGCCGCCGGAGGCGCCCTCGCGGGTGATGCATGTCGGCGCCCCCGACATCATGGGCCTCGTCGTCATCACCGCCGGCATGGCGCAAGCGATGCTGCTGACCTGAGCCGCTTTGTTCATGAATTGTTCTAGACGTCCGACCTGAGCTGGGCTAGGATGGGTGGATTGGCAGGGGCGGTCGGATGGTGCAGCGCGTCTCCACGGTGGCGTTCGAGGGCATCGAGGTGCGGCCCGTGGACGTGCAGGTCCAAGTCGCACCCGGGATACCAGCCTTCACCATCGTCGGCCTGCCCGACAAGGCGGTGTCGGAAGCGCGCGAGCGGGTGCGCTCGGCCTTGATCGCGTCCGGACTGGCGCTGCCGGCGCGCCGCATCACCATCAATCTCGCGCCCGCCGACCTGCCCAAGGAAGGCAGCCATTACGACCTGCCGATCGCGCTCGGCCTGATGGCGGCGATCGGCGCCATTCCGCATGACGCGCTGTCGGGCTTCACCGTGCTGGGCGAACTCGGCCTCGACGGCTCCATCGCCGCGGTGGCCGGCGTGCTGCCCGCCGCGATCGGCGCCAATGCGCGCGGCGAAGGCTTGATGTGCCCGGCCAAATGCGGGCCGGAAGCTGCCTGGGCCAGCCCCGACATCGAGATCATCGCCGCATCGTCGCTCATCCAGCTCGCCAATCATTTCAAGGGCACGCAGGTGCTGTCGCGGCCGCAGCCCAAGATTCTGGAGATCGAAGGCGCCACCCTCGACCTCGCCGACATCAAGGGCCAGGAAAGCGCCAAGCGCGCCCTCGAAGTGGCGGCGGCCGGCGGGCACAACCTGCTCATGGTCGGGCCGCCCGGCGCCGGTAAATCGATGCTGGCGGCGCGGCTCCCGACCATCCTGCCGCCGCTCGCGCCGGCCGAATTGCTCGGCATTAGGTAGCAAACTCACCTAGAGTCGGTTTTTAAGGGAAAAGTTGTACAAATGTTGACATGCTCGCGAAATTCCCGCTTCCTCCACGAATCGGGAGGAAAAGGGCTTGGCTATCCAGGTCGATCTTCACGCGCCGACGGTCAGAAATGACCAGCGTGTATGGCGCATGTTTCCGGGTCGAGGATATCGATTTTTGGACTCCTTCCTGGAGCAGCATGTCGGCTTTTTAGACTTTCCCGACCTTGTGCTTCCCGGTAAGCCAGCGGAGGCTACCGACCTCATTCCGCGAATTGCGCGAAGCCAAGCTGTTCGGGACGCCTTCCACAAGCACGGATCTGATTTTCATCCGAATACGATCAAGCTATCGGACCACACTTCGGCCCGGCGCACGAAATATCGGGCCCTTTTGCGGCAGGCCCTTCTGAATTTGATGGTGGAGGCAAAAGGTGGCGATTACGTAGTGCTGCCGGAGCCTATATTCCGAGCAAATATCCATGTCGGGCGGATCAGGGGTGAGGCAACTCACGGTTATTACGCCTATCGCTATGGAAAGACGGCGATTCCGGCGCGTCACATTACGTGGCTGGCTTCCGTCCCGGAAAATTCGGTCTCCGTGGCGCTGTCGAATTCCCTACGGCATCAGCATCCGTTTTCGCTGCTGGAAAAAAATCTCTATGTGGAGATTTTCTCGCTGGCCCACGGCTCGTTCGTCTATGGCGACCGCCATGCGTCTACTATTTACAATACGGAAAGTGATTTTCTCGACGCCGATGCCGCGTTCTTAGGTGCGATATCCCGCTTGGCGGCCGCCGCCTGCCGGGCGGTGGACGAGGGCAAATCCACTCTCGACGCTTCCGACCTCGTCGATGTGCTGTTGCGCACACCGCCCATTGAATATACCTGTACACAAGCAGCGGATATCCACTCGGCTGGTTTCAACCGCTACGTTAGCGGAACCGTCGTTTCCTTGGTCATAGCTGCGTTGACGGCAACGTTCATCGGGTTTGGAGAAAAAAGCTCAAAAGGCCAATTGCCAAGCGATATTAATACCTTCGTCGTGATGAATAGTGCTCAGGGAGCCGATCCGCAATGTACGGCTCGCGTGTCGAAGGCGTCAGCCATGGTCCTTTCTGCGTTGGGTATAGATAAAACATGGTCGCTCTGTGAGGCGGCAAGAGCCGCCCAACGGCGCGCCGGTCTGAAATCGAGCGCAACTCCGGTGGAATTGCAACATTCTGGCAAAAAACCGTAGGGGTGACGAGATGTTAAATGAATTCATTGAGAAACACGAAAGTAATGCGATACTTGCCGCCCTGATTGCGAGCGTTTTAGCGCTCCTCGGGACTGTATGCTCTAACTATCTCACGTATTATTACAATAATCAGTCCCAAGACCGGCAAGTAAAGCTTGAGCAAATCTCTAAGTTTGACGCCTCAAGCGTCCAATTGGTTGCTGCCGCTGGCGCCTTTATTAACGCAATTAATAGCAATAACAATGATTTAGAGGTGGCGAGAAAACAGCTTAGTTTTGTAATCGCGTCGCAAATCTATACTAGCGAGGACCTTACAAGGGCGTATGGTCCTGGCGTGGGACCCGTTGTGAAGGAATATGAGGCGGCTCTAAGCGACCTAAACCAGACTGCTCAGAAAACATCGTCCGTGACAGAGATGCGGGCGTGGTCGGAGACTTTTGGCCGCGCTTTGGATGCCAAGGCGGTTCTTACGAACCAGCTTTATACTGCCGTGGGTAGCCGCAATCGATCAGAGGCCCTTTGAACCTAGACGCTCTCTAGATCGACCGTCTTGCATCCGATAGCCGCCAGCGCCGCGAGAAAGAACGTTGCCGCAAATGTCCCCCGGCTGAGTTTGCTGGCGATTGACGCCTCGCTTTCCTTGAGGCCATGCCGTTCGAGCCGTTCGGCCAGTTCCTTGTAGCTCACGTCTGCCCGCTTCAGTTCGGCTTTGAGATACCGCTTCGCGCGGTCCTCCCATGAGGGTTGCTTTTGGGGCATGGCTCCATCCTGGCGATTGTGCCTATAACATAGCATATATGACATTTTCCTGTTGACTGCAATCGCGTATCTGCTAGGATCATGGCATAAACGCCATGGCCCAGCATTTCCTCCTCTCCTCAGCCGCCCGGACGCTCTCGTTAGCGACCGTGGCCCGCATGACAGATGAGGAAGCCTACGAGGCGTTCAAGCTGGTCCGATGGTCCGACAATGCCGGCGAGCCGTACTGCCCGCGCTGCCGCTGCGCTGCCCTCTACAGCTACCGGACGCGCAAGCTTTGGAAATGCAAATCGTGTTCGCACCAATTCAGCGTCACGTCCGGGACGATCTTCGCCAGCCGCAAGCTGGCGGTTCGGGACTACCTCTTGGCAATCGCGATCTTCGTCAACGGCGCAAAGGGCCACAGCGCCCTGCAATTGAGCCGTGACCTCGATTGCCAGTACAAGACGGCTTTCGTGCTGGCCCATAAGCTACGCGAAGCCATCGCCGACGAGATCAAGGACCGCAAGGTATCCGGCGACGTAGAGATCGACGGCGCCTATTTCGGCGGCTACGTCAAACCCGCCAATAACCGCGAGAACCGGCGCGACCGTCGCCTGTGGATCAATCAATCCGGTAAGCGCCGCTGCGTCGTCATCATGCGCGAGCGCAATGGTTCATCGCTGCCGTTCGTGTGCCGGTCTGAGGAACTGTCGCTGCCGACTATCCAAGAGCGCGTGAAGGCAGGCAGCATCGTGTACGCGGACGAAGCGTCGTGTTGGGACACGCTGCACGCTCGTTATCTGACGAAGCGGATCAATCATACGGTCGCCTATTCGGATGGCGATGCTTGCACGAACCAAGCCGAGTCGTTTTTCTCACGGCTCCGCCGCGCGGAGATTGGAACGCATCATCATATCGCTGGTCCGTATCTCAGCGCATATGCCGACGAAATGTCGTGGCGTGAGGACAATCGGAAGCGGAGCACTGGCGAGCTTTACTTGGCGATGGCGGACGCGGCCCTAAAGCATCCGGTATCACGGCAGTGGAAAGGCTATTGGCAGCGTTCCTAAAATGGTTGTAAGGTGCGCCGTTATGTTAGAAGCGTTGGCAGCAATTGCGACGATCGCAACGGCGTTAGCTCAGCTAATTGCTTGGTGCCGCCAGCTATTGCTGGAAACAAAAAAAACATAGCCGGCCACAAAAGCGCCTCAATTGGGCGAAAAACGCCGCATCCTGGCCGGTGAACTTCAGCGATTAAGACTCCAAAGCATGTATTGCCCCGGCCCTTGCTGGGACTGCACTACGCCCTTTTCCTTTTGTAGCCGCAGCGCGACGCCTACACGTTTCGTCATGAGCCGCAGCAGCCTTTGATCCTCGCGGTTCAAAGCACGCTCAGTGAGCAATTGCAGGGCAACATCGCGGGCTGTGAGCGGTTCGGCGGCAAGCCTCAAAATCGAGAGGCAAATGCGGGTCATTTCGCCCCGGTTGCTCCAATCCTTCGGCGGACGGAACGCCTTGGGCTTGATCGCCTCTAGCCGAAAGTTCGGCTCAAATTGCAGGATCGTGGCGTCAAGGTTCTCTAGGTCCATGACCATGCGCCGCAGGGCTTCGTGAGCCTTTTCGATGTCGCCCGCGAGTTGGGCGCGGCGCTTAATGAGGCCGGAAACGACGAAGGCGTTCATTCGAAAAACGTCCAGATAAACCGCGCCAGCAATGCCATGGCGATGACCACGTAAAGCACGTCAACCGCGTCTTGGCGGAGAAGCCAGCGGATCATGCCGCCGACAGTAGCAAGGCAGGCAGGATAGGCCGATAGGCTAGAAGGTGAGTTTGCTACCTAATGCCGGAATTGCTCGAAGTCTCGATGGTCGCGTCAGTGGCCGGCGAGATCGAGGGCGGCGCGCTGACCAACCGCCGGCCGTTCCGCTCGCCGCATCACTCCGCCAGCATGCCGGCTCTGGTCGGCGGCGGATTGCACGCGCGGCCCGGCGAGATATCGCTCGCCCATCACGGCGTGCTGTTTCTCGACGAGCTGCCGGAATTCCAGCCGCAGGTTTTGGATTCGCTGCGCCAGCCGCTGGAAATTGGCGAGATCTCGATCGCGCGCGCCAACCACCGCGTCACCTATCCGGCGCGCTTCATGCTGGTGGCGGCGATGAATCCGTGCCGCTGCGGACGCGCCAACGAGCCGGGCTATGCCTGCCGCCGCGGTCCCAACGGACGCTGCACCGCCGACTACCAGGCGCGCATCTCGGGGCCGCTCATCGATCGCATCGACCTGCACATCGAGGTGCCGGCGGTCACCGCCGCCGATCTCATCCTGCCGCCGCCGACCGAAGGCAGCCGCGAAATCGCCGAACGGGTGGCGCTTGCCCGCGAGCGGCAGGCGGCGCGCTATGCGGCCATTGGCCTACCGAACGTGCGCACCAACGCCGCAGTTTCCGCAACCGTGCTGGAAGATGTCGCTAAGCCGGACGCAAGCGGCCTGTCCCTGCTGCGCGAAGCCGCCGACGCCATGCGGCTATCGGCGCGCGGCTATCACCGCGTGCTGCGCGTCGCCCGCACGCTCGCCGATCTCGACGGCGCCGACAAGGTCGGCCGCGTGCATTTGGCCGAGGCGCTGTCGTATCGGGCACTGGCCGACGAGGTGCGGCGCGCGGCGTAAGAAGCCGGCGCCGGTCAGCCCGAACCGTTCGCCCCATGGACGGCGCCGCGCATGCCGATTGCCGCCAAAAATTCCTGGCGCGTTTCGGCGTGGTCGCGGAACACGCCGAGCATGCGGCTCGTCACCATGGTGACGCCGGGCTTGTGCACGCCGCGCGTGGTCATGCATTGGTGCGTGGCTTCGGTGACCACGGCGACGCCATGCGGCTTGAGCACGGCATCGAGACACGCCGCGATCTCGGCGGTGAGCTTCTCCTGAATCTGCAGCCGCCGGGCATAGACCTCGACCAAGCGCGCCAGCTTGGAAATCCCCACGACGCGGTTGCGCGGCAGGTAGCCGATATGGATGCGGCCGATGATCGGCGCCATGTGATGCTCGCAATGCGACTCGAAGCGGATGTCGCGCAGCACCACGACCTCGTCGTAGCCGCCGGTCTCCTGGAACGTGCGCTTGAGGTAGTCCTGCGGCTCGTCCTTGTAACCGGAAAACCATTCCTCGTAGGCGCGCACCACCCGTGCCGGGGTAGCGCGCAAGCCCTCGCGGTCGGGATCGTCGCCGGCCCATTGAATGAGCGTGCGCACCGCGGCCTCAGCCTCCGCCCGCGTCGGCCGCTCGAGCCGAGCGGGCACCGCAGCATGCCCGCGGTTGCGCCTGTTATTAACCACTTTATCCATCACAATTCTCCGGCCACGCCAAACGCATTGCCCATCATGCTCGACGGTCTAGGGGGATGTTAACAAACCGGCAACCCTCGCTCCAATCGCGCTTCCACGCACTTGGCACCTGCAAGGGATGCGCAACGTTCATAAGTCATAATCCACGTCAAACGTCGAACGAAAACGAAAGCGCAGACCGCGGCCACCGCCGGCCGCCGGATCGCGCGCCGAGCGGGACGGGACCATGCGGCAGCGCGCCACACTCAAAAAGCCCGCCATTGTCGCCCGCCGACTGATTTCGCTCATCGTTCGCGCCGTCGCCATCACCTCGATGGCGTTCGGCATCGCCTTCGGCTTCCTCTCCGGCACCATGCGAGGGCAGTACGACCCCTACACATTCGCCGTCGGCGTTTCGGCGCTGTTCGGCGGCGCATGCGGCGCCATCGGGCTTTTGTTGTCGCGCATCTACCGGATGAAGAAAGAGCTGCGGCATCTGGAGACGCGCCTCGACGAGGCCGCCGACCGCAACTGGCAAATCAAGGAAGCCGAAGAGCGCGCCAAGAGCTTTTTCGAGGCGCAGGACGACGTCATCGTGCGGCGCGACGGCGACGGCGCCATCACCTACGTCAACGACCCGTTCTGTACGCTCGCCGGCCAAAGCCGCGGCGCTTTGCTGGCGACGAGCTTCGCCTTGCCGGTGCTGGAGCGCAGCGAGACCACGACGCTGGCCGACGGCACCCGCGCCTGCGACCAGAAAATCGCCTCGCCCGGCGGCACGCGCTGGATCGCCTGGCGCGAGGTCACGGTGCGCTCCGACAACGGCACCGAAACGCAAAGCGTCGGGCGCGACGTCACCGACCGCGTCGAGGCCGAGCGGGCGCTCGCCGAGGCGCGTGATCAGGCCGAAATGGCGAACCGGGCAAAATCGCGCTTTCTCGCCATGGTGTCGCATGAGATCCGTACGCCGCTGAACGGCATTCTCGGCATGGCCGATCTGTTGCGCGACACGCCGCTGTCCGCCGAACAAACAACCTACCTCAGCGCGGTGAAAAATTCGGGCGACACGCTGCTGACGCTGATCGACGAGATTCTCGATTTCTCCAAGATCGAAGCCGGCCGGCTCGACTTTGCCGCGCGGCCGTTCGGACTTGCGGCTTTTGTCGAAGAGGCGGTCGAACTATTGGGCCCGCGCGCCCAGGCCAAGGGCTTGGAAATCTGCTGCTACGTGGACGAGCGGCTGCCGGCGCGCGTCGTCGGCGATGCCGCGCGCTTGCGCCAGGTGCTGTTCAATCTTGCCGGCAACGCCATCAAGTTCACCGAAAAAGGCGGCGTCTCGATCGTGGTCGAGCCGGCTGCAGCGCCCGACACGGTAACGATGGCGGTGCGCGACACCGGCATCGGCATTTCACCCGAAGACCAGGCGCGCGTGTTTTTCGAGTTCGAGCAGGCCGACGGCGGCGCGACGCGGAAGTTCGGCGGGACCGGGCTCGGCCTCGCCATCTCGAAGCGCATCATCGAGCGCATAGGCGGCACGGTCGAGGCCGAGAGCGCGCTGGATCAGGGCTCGACGTTTCGCGTCACCGTGCCGCTGCCGGGCACCGGCGACGCCAACGAAGCGCAATTTGTGGCCCCCGATCTCGGCGGCCAAGATATTCTCATCGTCGCGCCGGGCGCCATCGAAGCCTCGCTGTTGGCGCGGCACCTGCAGCGCTGGGGCGCGCGCACGCAGATCATCCCGGACGAAAAAGTCGCGGCCGCAGTGTTGCCGGAGCAGCCCTGGACGGCGGTCTTGGTCGATCAATCGTTGGGCACGCTGGCGAGCGCAGCGGTTGCGCAAATGGCGGCCGCCGTGCCGCGGCGAATCGTGTTGTTGGCCCCGGCGATGCGCGGTGAACTTGCCGCCCTGCGGACGGCAGGATTTTCGGGCTATCTGATCAAGCCGGTGCGCGCCGCTTCGCTGGCCGCACGTTTCGCCGACGGCGACGTGTTTGATTCCGCTCCGGCCGCCGGACCGGCCGATGCCGACGAGGCGGTGCGGCCCGCTGCCGGACTGTCGATCCTGGTCGCCGAGGACAACGAGATCAACGCGCTGCTGACGCGTGCGCTGCTGGTCAAGCTCGGCCATCGGCCGACCATGGCGGGCAATGGCGCCGCCGCGGTCGACAGCTGGCTCGCCGCGCGCGCCGACAGCGCGCCCTACGACCGCGTGCTGATGGACCTGCACATGCCCGGCGTGGACGGTCTCGAAGCGACCCGCCGCATCCGCGCTTTCGAAGCCGGGCAAGACGGGCCGCGCACGCCGATCGTCGCGCTCACCGCCAATGCGTCGGCCGACGACCGCGAGGCCTGCCTCGCCGCCGGCATGGATGGATTTTTGGTCAAACCGCTCGATCGCGACCGTCTGGCCGCAGCGCTTGCCGCGGCCGACAAAGCGGCGCTCGCTGCCTAAAGGCGGCTCACAACCGGCGCAGCGCCACTTCCTCGACCTGGTGCGTCTCGCCTTTCTTCAGCACCAGATCGGCGCGCGGCCGCGTCGGCAAAATGTTTTCGCGCAAGTTGACCAGATTGATGCGGTTCCAGATCGACGTCGCGGTGGCAACGGCGTCGGTGTCGGACAGCTTGGCGTAACGGTGAAAGTACGATTTCGGATCGGCGAACGCTGTGCCGCGCAAGGTCAGAAACCGCGTCACGTACCAGGACAGGAGCACATCCTCGTCGGCGTCGAGATAAATCGAAAAATCGAAAAAGTCCGAGACGAACGGTATGGCCTTGCCGTCCTTCGGCAGGCGCCCGGCCTGCAACACGTTGAGGCCTTCGACAACGAGGATCTCAGGCCGGTCGATCTCGATCCATTGGTTCGGCAGCACGTCATAGACGAGGTGCGAATAGACCGGCGCGCGCACCGGGCGCCTGCCGGCTTTGATATCCGAAAGAAACCTCAGCAACGCCGGCAGGTCGTAGCTCTCCGGAAAGCCCTTCCGTTCCATCAAACCTTCGCGCTCGAGGATGGCGTTGGGATAGAGAAAGCCGTCGGTGGTGATGAGATCGACCTTGGGCACGTTCGGCCAGCGCGCCAGCAAGGCCTGCAGCACGCGCGCGGTGGTGGATTTGCCGACCGCCACCGAGCCGCCGACCCCGATAATGTAGGGCATCTTGGCGTCTTCGGTGCCGAGAAATCCTTGCTGCGCGCGAAACAGACCCTGCGTGGCCGCGACATAAAACGACAACAAGCGCGACAGCGGCAGATAAATTTCCTCGACCTCGGAGATGTCGAGCCGGTCGTGCATGGAGCGCAGCCGCGCGATCTCCTCGGGGCGGAGCGTCATCGGCGTATCGGCGCGCCGCGCCGCCCATTCGGCGCGCGAGAAAACCCGATAGGGCGACAGCTCCGTTTCGGTGCGTTGCTCCATGCTGCCGCTCTCTAGCCGCCCTTACGCGAGGCCTTCTCGTCCAAGCCGGACTGGCGCGTACGCGCCTCGAGTTCGGCCTCGACTTCGGCGAGCGTAATGCCACGAGCGTGCAGCACGACCAACAGGTGATAGAGCACGTCGGCCGCTTCGCCGACCATGCGCTCGCGGCCCTCGGCAATCGCCGCAATCGCGGCCTCGACCGCCTCCTCGCCGAGCTTTTTGGCGCAATGGGCGACGCCGCGGTCGAGCAGCTTGCGCGTGTACGATACGTCCGAGCTCGCCTGCGCCCGTTCGTCCACGCGCTTTTCCAGGTCATGAAGCGTAAAAGCGGTCATCGTCGGCCACCTTTGCGGGTTCCTTATCACCTTCGTCCAGGTGCCGGGAGAGGCGGGTTACGGATCGAGCCGCATCGGCAGGCCGGCGCGAGCCATATAGTCCTTGGCTTCGCGAACGGAATGCTCGCCGAAGTGAAAGATCGACGCGGCGAGCACGGCGCTGGCGTGGCCGTCGCGGATGCCCTCGACCAGGTGATCGAGCGTGCCAACGCCGCCCGAGGCGATCACCGGCACGGTAACGCCGTCGGCGATCACCCGGGTCAGGGCCACATCGTAGCCCTGGCGGGTGCCGTCGCGATCCATCGAGGTCAGCAGGATTTCGCCGGCGCCGAGCGCCACGACCTCGCGCGCATAGGCGAGCGCATCGATGCCGGTCGGGTTGCGGCCGCCGTGGGTGAAAATCTCCCAGCGGTCGCCCTCGCCCGGCTTCGACACTTTCTTCGCGTCGATCGCCACCACGATGCACTGGTCGCCGAATTTTTCCGCCGCCTCCTTGACGAAGCCGCGCCGCGCCACCGCCGCCGTGTTGATCGACACCTTGTCGGCACCTGAGGTCAGCAGCGCGCGGATATCGTCGATGGTGCGCACCCCGCCGCCCACGGTGAGCGGCATGAAGCAGGCTTCCGCGGTGCGGCGCACCACGTCGAGCATGATGCCGCGGTTTTCGTGGCTCGCGGTGATGTCGAGGAAGGTGAGCTCGTCGGCCCCGGCTTCGTCGTAGGCAATCGACGCCGCAACCGGATCGCCGGCGTCGCGCAGGTTGACGAAGTTGACGCCCTTGACGACACGGCCGTCCTTGACGTCGAGGCAGGGGATGACGCGGACCTTGAACATGTCAGGCCGCCCGGGCCGAACGAATGAGCTGCAGGGCTGCTGCCGCGTCGATCCGCCCGTCATAGAGCGCGCGGCCGATGATCGCGCCCGCCAGTTTTTTGGCGCGCGGCGCCAGCAGGGCGCGAATATCGTCGATCGAGGCAAAGCCGCCTGAGGCAATCACCGGAACCGAAATCACTTCAGCGAGCCCAATGGTCGCATCGAGGTTCGGCCCTTTGAGCATGCCGTCGCGGGTGACGTCAGTATGCACGATCGCGGCCACACCGGCCGCCTCGAAGCGCTTGGCGACGTCCAGAGCGGTCAGTTCGGACGTTTCCGCCCAGCCCTCTACGGCCACCCTGCCGTCGCGCGCATCGAGCCCGACAGCGACGCGGCCGGGATAGGCGCGCGCGGCCTCTTTCACCAACGCGGGATTGCGCACCGCCGCAGTGCCGATGATGACCCGCGCCACGCCCTTGCCCAGCCAGGAGTCGATCGTGGCGCGGTCGCGAATGCCGCCGCCGAGCTGCACCGGGATGCGGACCTCAGCGACGATGCGTTCGACCGCCGCGGCGTTCATCGGCTTGCCGGCGAAAGCGCCGTCGAGATCGACAATGTGCAGATATTCGAAACCTTGCGCCGCGAACGCCTTGGCCTGCGCGGCCGGATCGCGGTTGAACACGGTCGCGCGCGCCATGTTGCCCTGCTCGAGGCGAACGGCCTCGCCGTTTTTCAGATCGATCGCCGGAAACAGGATCACGGCTTCCACTGCAAAAAATTCGCGATCAAAGCCAAGCCGAACCTCTGACTCTTTTCCGGGTGAAATTGCGTGCCGAAAATATTGTCGCGCGCCACCACCGCGGTGAGCGGACCGCCGTACTCGGCCTCGGCGACCAGGTCTTCGCGGCGGGCGGGCTTGAGCTGATAAGAGTGCACGAAATAGGCGTGGCGGCCGGCCGACCCCAATGGCAGGCCTTCGAGCAGCGCATGCGGCCGCACCACGTTGAGCGTATTCCAGCCCATGTGCGGAATTTTCAGCTGCGGATCGCCGGGCGCGATGCGGTCGACCTCGCCGGCGATCCAGCCGAGCCCTTCGGTGACCTCGTATTCGCGGCCGCGTTCGGCCAACAGCTGCATGCCGACGCAGATGCCGAAGAACGGCCGGCCCTTGCGCCGCACCGCCTCTTCGAGCGCCGCCGTCATGCCGCTGACCGCGTCGAGCCCGCGCCGGCAATCGGCGAAGGCGCCGACCCCGGGCAGCACCACGCGATCAGCGCTTGCCACGACGGTTGGATCGTTGGTGACCCGGATCGGCTCGCCGCATCCGAGTTCGCGCGAAGCACGCTCGAACGCTTTGGCCGCCGAGTGCAAATTGCCGGAGCCGTAGTCGACGATGGCGACGCTCATCGGCTCGCTCCCGGCTCGGGAAATAGCCCGATGACCTGCGGGGGCTGCGCAACGCGCGGCACGCTGACCGGCGAGCCGCTGGCCGGGCCGGGCGGCGTTGCATTGGCCGCGCTGTTTCCAGGCCGCTGCTGGCGCAGCCAAGCATCGAAAAACCGCCGCTCGGCTTCTTCCAGATTATCGCCGCTGACGACACCGACATTGGCGAAGCCGCGTCGATGTAGAGTGAGTCGGCGCAGCGTGCTTGCTTCAAGACCCACCAGCAGCGAAATCAACAACCCCACGAGGGCGATCGCGGCCCCCGACGCGCCGAACCTCACCAGCGCCACCTCGATACCGCCGGAGATCACCACGTAGCCGACGAGGACAAGCCACATCCGGTGCCGCAGCATCCATAGCGGCGCAAACAAGAACGCCCACCACGAGAAGCCGTCACGCACGAATGTAAAACGCTCGGCGGCAGACGATGCGCTCGCGCGCGCCGGCGCTTCATGGACGGTGTAAACGGACATCGTTGTCTCCAGCCGCGTGGCGGCTGCCTTCATCCACCCAGCGTGCCTTTGGTCGAGGGCACCTCATGGGCGGCACGCGAGTCAATGGCGACGGCGGCCCGCAACGCCCGCGCCAAACCTTTGAAGCAGGATTCAGCAATGTGGTGGTCGTTGCTGCCGTACAGCGTCGCCACATGTAGCGTCAGCGCGGCATTGACCGCAAAAGCCTGAAACCATTCCTGCACCAGCGCGGTGTCAAACGCGCCGATTTTGGCGCGCACGAAATCGACATTGAAGACCAGGAACGGCCGGCCCGATATGTCGAGCGCCACCCGCGTGAGCGCCTCATCCATCGGCACGTGGACATCGGCGTAGCGCGTGATGCCCTTCATGTTGCCGAGCGCCTTCTTGACCGCCTGGCCGAGCGCAATGCCGACGTCCTCGGTGGTGTGGTGCTGATCGACGTGCAGGTCGCCCTTGGCCTTGATATCGAGATCGATGCGCGAATGCCGCGCCAAGAGGTCGAGCATGTGATCGAGAAAGCCGATCCCGGTCGCGATCGACGCGGCGCCGCTGCCGTCGAGGTCGACCGCGACCTCGACGTCGGTTTCCTTGGTGGCGCGCTTGATCGATGCCTTGCGCATGAACGTACTCCGCGGCTCAAAAGCGCGTGCCTTGTATCAGGGCTTGGTCGCTTTCGCCATCGCACGCGGGGCGTAGCGCGATCGGGCGTCGGGTCGATTTGCATTGGAGGGAGCCAAATCCTAAATCAGAGGCTCCCTTGGCTTATTCAAGGCCTCCGCCGCATGCACTCCGCCGCATCCAGCCAAGCCGGCCTGTGGCACGGCACGACGATCTTGACCGTCCGCAAGGGCGACACGGTGGCCGTGGGCGGCGACGGGCAGGTCTCGATCGGCCAGACCATCGTCAAGGCCAACGCCAAGAAGGTGCGCCGCCTCGGCAAGGGCGACGTGATCGGCGGCTTTGCCGGCGCCACCGCCGATGCGTTCACCCTGTTCGAGCGGCTCGAAGCCAAGCTCGAGCAATATCCGGGGCAGCTCACGCGCGCCGCTGTCGAACTCGCCAAGGATTGGCGGACCGACCGCTACCTGCGCCGGCTGGAGGCGATGATGATCGTCGCCGACCAGAGCGTCTCGCTGGTACTGACCGGCACCGGCGACGTGCTCGAGCCGGAAGCCGGCATCGCCGGCATCGGCTCCGGCGGCAATTACGCGCTCGCCGCGGCGCGGGCGTTGCTCGACGGCCCGCTCAACGCCGAGGCGATCGTGCGCCGCGCGCTCGATATCGCCGCCGACATTTGCGTCTACACGAACCGTAGCGTCACCATCGAAACGTTGACAGCGTGAGCGACTTTTCTCCCCGCGAAATCGTCTCGGAACTCGACCGCTTCATCGTCGGCCAGGCCGACGCCAAGCGCGCGGTCGCCATCGCGCTGCGCAACCGCTGGCGCCGCCTGCAGCTTGATGAACACCTGCGCGAGGAGGTGCTGCCGAAGAACATTTTGATGATCGGCCCGACCGGCGTCGGCAAGACCGAAATCTCCCGGCGCCTCGCCAAGCTCGCCGGCGCACCGTTTCTCAAGATCGAAGCCACGAAATTCACCGAAGTCGGCTATGTGGGCCGCGACGTCGAGCAGATCGTGCGCGATCTCGTCGAAATCGCCATCGCCCAGACCCGCGAGCGTAAGCGCAAGGACGTCCAGGCGCGCGCCCAGCAGGCGGCAGAGGACCGCGTGCTCGACGCCCTGGTCGGCGCCGGCGCCAGCGCCTCGACCAAAGAAGCGTTCCGCAAAAAACTGCGCGCCGGCGAACTCAACGACAAGGAGATCGAAATCGAGGTGCAAGCCGGCGGCGGCGGTTTGCCGATGTTCGACATTCCCGGCATGCCTGGCGCCCAGATGGGGGCGATTTCGATCGGCGATATTTTCGGCAAGCTCGGCGGCGGCCGCACCAAGACGCGTCGCGTCGCCGTGCGCGATTCCTACGACATTCTGGTCAACGAGGAATCCGACAAGCTGCTCGACGCCGATCAGCTGACCCAGGAGGCTATCAAAGCGGTCGAGAACAACGGCATCGTGTTCCTCGACGAGATCGACAAGATCTGCGCGCGCGATGGCCGCATCGGCGCCGACGTATCGCGCGAGGGCGTGCAGCGCGACCTCTTGCCGCTGATCGAGGGCACCACCGTCGCCACCAAGCACGGCTCGGTGAAGACCGACCATATTTTGTTCATTGCATCGGGGGCGTTTCACATCTCCAAGCCATCCGATCTGTTGCCCGAGCTGCAGGGCCGGTTGCCGATCCGGGTCGAGCTCAAGGTGCTGACGCGCGACGATTTCCGGCGCATTTTGACCGAGCCGGAAGCCTCGCTGATCAAGCAATACATAGCGCTGATGGCGACCGAAGGCGTGACCCTTGAGTTTTCCGAGGACGCGATCGATGCGGTGGCGGATGTAGCGGTTGCGGTGAATTCCAGTGTAGAGAACATCGGGGCGCGGCGGCTGCAGACCGTGATGGAGCGCGTGCTCGACGAGGTGTCGTTCGCGGCGCCCGACCGCCACGGTGAAACAGTCAAGATCGACGCCGCCTACGTGCACAAACATATCGGCGACCTCGCCAAGAACGCCGATTTGAGCCGGTTTATCTTGTAGCCGTTCGCGTCTCCTTACCTGATCCCGCGCGGCTCTCCCGGTCAGCGTGACGCACCCCGGCGCGTGGCAAAGGTTGGTTTTTGCCGGTAAGCTTTTGGCGGGTCCAGCCGGGGTGTCGCCATGCTTACGCGTCGCCGCTTGATCGCTCTGTCCGCCGCCTCCGCTCTGGCGCCGGGCATCCTTGCTCGCACAGCACACGCGCAAGCGCCGGCCGGCAACTGGCCGGACCGGGCGGTGCACTTGATCGTGCCGGTCGCCGCCGGCGGTCCGACCGACACCAATGCGCGGATCCTCGCTGATCGGCTGTCGAAAGTCTTGGGCCAACAGGTCGTCGTCGACAACAAGGGCGGCGCCGGCACCAATATCGGCAACGAGTTCGTGGCGCACTCCGACCCCGACGGCTACACGATCCTGTACGGCACCTCGTCGCTATCGGCGAACGCGGCACTCTATCGCACCCTCACCTACAATCCGATGACGGACCTGACGCCGGTCTCGCTGGTGTCCAAATTTCCATTTTTCATGTTTGTGCCGAATTCGTCGCCGGCCAAGACGGTCGCTGAATTCGTGGCCGATGCCAAGGCGCGTCCGGGCAAGCTCATCATGGCCTCGCCCGGCACCGGCAGTGGGCCGCACTTGGCCGAACTGTTGTTCATGCAGATGGCGCACATTCAGATGACGCATGCGCCATATCGCGGCGCCGCGCCGGCTTTCATCGATCTCATCCCCGGCCGTGTCGATTGCTATTTCGGCAGCGGCGAACTCTTGACCTATTCGCGGTCAGGGCAGGTCCGCGTGCTTGGCTCGAGCGGCAGCAAAAGGTCGCCGGCGGCGCCGGACGTGCCGACCATCGCGGAAGCCGGCGTTCCCGGTTACGAAGTCGAATCCTGGCAGAGCGTGTTTGCACCGGCGAAAACGCCGGTCTCGATCGTGCAAAAGCTCAATGCTGCAATCGCCGAGGTGCTCGCCGAACCCGACGTCGTCAAGAAACTCGCCGCGGGGGCCTATACGGCCGATCCCAGCTCGCCCGAAGCGCTCGGAAAATTCCTCAGGGAAGACACCGCGAAATGGACGGCGATCATCAAGTCCACCGGCCTGAAGATCGATTAGGCTTCCGCCTGCTCCAGGCAGATTTCGCGGATCAGCGCCATCCAGCGCTCAACCTGCGCAAAAATGTCTTCATCGGTGCTGTTGCGCTGCGATTCCGGCTTCGGTTGATTGGACGCACTCTCTGACATGCACGCGTACCCTGATCGGTGGCTGACCAAAGGCTCTTTTGCAGCCGAAAAGGGCAAATGCTTGAAGACCACGCGTCTAAGCGATGACTAGAGTTAACGATTGATTTCACCGCGCGCGACGCAGGCGCACGTAAAGCGCGCCCTCGCCGCCATGGCCGACATGCGCGACCTCGAATCCGAGGACAAAAGGCCGAAACTCCGGCAGCGCGAGCCAGATCGGCACCTGGCGCTTGAGCACGCCGCGCTCGGCATCACGCTGCGCACCCCGCGCCACGCCCTTTCCGGTCACCACCAGCGCCAGGCGTGCGCCGTCGCGTTGCGCGCGCTGCAAGAACGCCAACAGCGCGCTGTGGGCCTGCGCTTGCGTAAAGCCGTGCAGATCGATGCGGTCGTCGATAGCTTCGCGGCCGCGGGCCACGCGCTGCTTGAGCCGGCGGTCCAATGGCGCAAGCGGCGGAGCTTTGCGCCGCGATGTCTCTTCGGACGCCCTGGCGCGAGGCAGCGCGCCTGGTGCGCCATCAGCCGGCGGAGGTTTCCGGTCGTTTGCCGCGGCGACATCGGCAGTTCGTTCCGGCGCGGTTTCGCGCAACCGGCGCAGCGGTTTGACGGAACGGGCCAAGCCGCGCCACAGCGCCTCGTCTTCTTCACTCAGCTGGCGCCGGCGAGTCATGGCGTAGCGCGCGCCGGCACGGCTCACTGGCCGGTTTCGGTGGCGACGACTTTCCAGTTGGGATCGCGCGAGGACACATCGCGCGCGAACGTCCACAAGTCGGTCACGTCGGTGACCTTTTCGGCATTGCCGTCGATCACGGCGCCGGAGCGGTCGCGGGTCGCCGAAACCAGCTTGGAGACGAAGCGGACGGTGATCTGCGCCGTCCGGCTGCGCAGTTCGGCGCCGCTGACCGTCGCGGAATCGATCGAAATGAATTTGCTTTCGGCCGTTTCGCCGCGCGATTCGCGTTCGCTGATCGCAGCGTCGAAGCCGTCATAGACCTCGCGGGACAACAGGCCCCGCAGCTGGCGGCGGTCGCCGGCGGCAAACGCGGTGACCACCGTCTCGTAGGCGGCGCGGGCGCCGGTGAGGAAGTGCTGGACATCGAAGGTCGAGTCGGCGGCGGCGATCGCATCCAGGCCGGACGCCGCCGGCGACCCGGTTTCGGCGACGCCTTTCCAGCGTTCGGCCGGCGGCTGCGCCACCTCGATGGCGCGCGGCGCGGTCTCGACGGGACGCGACGGCAAGGTCACCACCTTTTCGCCGGCCGGACTGCGCACCGCATCGCGCGCCGAGTACGGATCATAGGGCGGACGCTCGCGGCCGGTGCGACGGCCCAAGACGCTGCGAAGCCGCAGGAAAATGAAAACCGCGAGCGCCAAAAAGATGATGGTGTAGATGTTGTCTTCGAACACGTGTCGTATTCTTTCGGCGTTACGCGTCGTGCCGCGCGGTCATTTCGGGGCGGCCAGATAGCAAAGCCGCGCGCGGTGGCTTCAGTTCCCCTGACATGTAGGCACGCTCGGGGGACCCTCCAGAGGGCCGCCGTACAGAATTCCCGGCGATCGAAGTTTAAACGATTGCGGACCTCAGGCCAACATGCCAGGGCACGGCATGCTTACTGGTCACGTAAGCGGATGCGGTCCAACTCGCTGCGGCTGCCCCAATCGTGGGCATTTCGGGCGTATTCGGTGCAATTCGGGCGCCGCGCAGCGCCAAGCCATGTTCGAACACTGGTATGCCGGCATTGTTCGACCGGTTCCACTATGTTAGCGAAGCCCGCAAAATGCCCGCAAGCGCAGGCCGGAGGCGAGTATGTCGACGACGAACGGCGGTCCCCAGCCGCAAATGGCGATGCCCCAGATCGGGGTCCTCACCCAGTACGTCAAAGACCTGTCGTTCGAAAATCCGCATGCGCCGCGTTCGCTGGCGCCAAGCGCCACGCAGCCTGCCATCAATATTCAGGTCAACGTCGACGCCGGACAGGTCGCCGAGACCGATTTCGAGGTCACGCTGCGAATCGAGGGCAAGGCCGAAGCGCAGGGCATGCTGCTGTTCAACTTCGAGCTGGTGTTCGCCGGCCTGTTTCGCATTCAGAACGTGCCCGCTGACAGCATCCAGCCGGTCGTCATGATCGAGTGCCCGCGCCTATTGTTCCCGTTCGCGCGCGAGATCATCGCTTCGGCAACGCGTAACGGCGGCTTTGCACCGCTGTTGCTCAACCCAATCGACTTTGTCGCGCTGTATCGCCAGCGCTTGGCGGGCGCCGGCGCCGCGGCCGACCCATCGCCGCCGCCGCCGTTCAGTCAAGACTGACGTAGTCGAGCCAGATCGCGTTTGCTCCGAGCGTGGCGACAAAGCGACGATGCTCGGCGCGATCTTCCGCCGAGATGCGCTCGGGAAGCGGCAGCGGACGTTCGCGCAAGATAATCGGCGCGCCGTCGGCCAGCACCGGCACCGCCGCTTGCGACAGAATGAGTTGCGCCTGGCGGGCGCCGATCAGCTCGATATAGACCTCGGCCAAGAGTTCGGCGTCGAGCAGCGCGCCGTGCTTGGTGCGGCGGGAATTGTCGATGGCATAACGCACGCAGAGATCGTCGAGCCGGTTCGGCGCGCCGGCGTGCTTGCGGCGCGCCAACAGCAAGGTGTCGACGATCCGATCGCGGCTTAACGCGGCGCGGCCGGCGCGCTCCAATTCGGCGTTGAGAAAGCTGAGATCGAACACCGCGTTGTGAGCGACCAACTGCGCGTCGCCCAGGAAGGCGATGATCTCTTCCGCACGCTCGGCAAAACGCGGCTTGTCCTTGAGGAACTCGACAGTCAGGCCGTGAATCTCCCGCGCCGATTCCGGCATGTCGCGGTCGGGATTGAAATAGCAGTGAAAGCTGCGGCCGGTCGGAAACCGATTGACGAGCTCGATGCAGCCGATCTCGACCAGCCGATCGCCTTGCAGGGGATCGAGCCCGGTGGTTTCGGTGTCGAAGACGATTTCCCGCATTTTAAAGTCCGCCGGCGCCGATCGCCGCGGCGCGGCCGCGAATCACGGCCGGCGCAGCTGCATTTTAGCGACGGCGCGCAAAATGTCGCGCACCTGGGCGCGGCCACGCTCGAAATCGTGCGAACTGTCCACGATGAAATCGGCGCGCCGGCGCTTTTCCGCGTCGGGCGTCTGCTTGGCCGAAATCGCGGCAAACTTTTCCTCGGTCATGCCGGGCCGCTCGAACACCCGGCGCCGCTGCAGCTCGGCCGAGGTCGACACCACCACCACGGCATCGCAGCAGCGCTCCAGGCCGGCTTCAAACAACAGCGGTATATCAAGGACCACGACAGCCGCTCCTCGCGCCGTCTGCTCGGCCAAGAATTTGTCTCTCGCCGCGCCGACCAGCGGGTGCACGATGGCTTCAAGCCGCGCCAATGCTTCAGCGTCGTTGAGCACGCGCGCGGCGAGCTTGGTTCGATCGACCTTGCCGCCCGCCGTCGTGCCCGGAAAGGCCTGCTCGATCGCCGCCACCGCCTCGCCCTCGTAGAGCGCATGCACGACGGCATCGGAATCGTGGACCGGCACGCCTTCTTCGGCGAAAAACCGGGCGGCCGTCGATTTGCCCATCGCCACCGAGCCGGTCAGGCAAAGCACCAGGGGTCGCTGCCGATGGCCTCTGCCTGGTTCACTCATACCTGCAGACATCCTCGCCGCCGTAAAAAGTCGAGCACCTCCAAGAGCGGCAGCCCGAGCGTGGCGAAATAATCGCCCTCGACGCGCTCGAACAATTGGCTGCCCAGACCTTCAAGCTGATAGGCGCCGACACTCTCGGTGGCGATATCCCCGGCAGCGTCCAGGTAAGCGTCGAGAAAACCGTCGGACAATGTTCGCATGGTCAGCCGCGCGACGCTGACATGCTCGAACACCACGGCGCCGCCCTGCACACAGGCCACCGCCGAATGCAGCGAATGGGTGCGGCCGGACAGCGCCTGAAGCTGTCCGCGCGCTGCCGCCCGATCCGGCGGCTTTGTGAAACGCCTGCCGCCAAGCGCCAGCACCTGATCGGCGCCAAGCACCAGGCGACCACGATTATCTCGGTCCACAAACAGGGCTTTTTCGCGCGCCAAATGCATCGCCACGGCGCTTGGCTCGGCACTCGGCGCGTCGCTTTCGATCGCTCGCTCGTCGAGATTTGCCGGGCGTACCTCGATCGGGATTCCGGCTGCGACAAGTAACGTGCCGCGCGCCTTGCTCTTTGAGGCCAACACCAATGCGTCCGCGGCAAGCCAGAGCGGCATCGCTCACGACGCCTTGCGCCGGCGCCGCTCGGCGAGGTGCGCCAACACCGCGGCCGCAGTTTCCTCGATCGAGCGCCGGGTGACGTCGATCAGCGGCCAGTTATGTCGGCTGCACAGACGCCGGGAGGCAGCCACCTCCTCGGCCACCGCATCGCGGTCGATATAGCTGTCATCCTCGCGGTGAGCCTTCAGGCCAAGCAATCTGTTCTGCCGGATCTGCACGATGCGTTCCGGACTGGCATAGAGGCCGACAATCAATGGGTTCTGAAGCTGCTCGACCTGCGACGGCAGCGGTAGGCCCGGCACCAATGGCACATTGGCGGTCTTCACGCCGCGATTGGCGAGGTAAATCGATGTCGGCGTCTTCGACGTCCGCGACACGCCGACCAGCACCACGTCGGCTTCCTCCAAATCTTCCGCCTGCTGGCCGTCGTCATGCAGCATGGTGTAATTGAGCGCGTCGATGCGCCGAAAATACTCGGCGTTGAGCGTGTGCTGCGCACCGACCTTGTGGGTGGTCTCGGCGCCAAGATAGGAATGGAAGAGGTGCAGAACCGGGCCAAGGATCGACAGACATGGCAGTCCGAGCTCGCGGCATTTGGTCTCGAGCAGCGCCGCCAAATCCTCCTCCAGCAAGGTGTAAAGCACGATCCCGGGCGATTCCTCGATTTCCGCAAGCACGCGATCGAGCTGCTTTTGCGTGCGCACCAGGGGGTGCACGTGCTCGACCGGCATGACCCGCACGTACTGCGCGGCCGCCGCCCGCGCCACGGTGATCAAGGTCTCGCCGGTCGAATCCGAGATCAGGTGAAGGTGAAAATAACCCGCCGCCTGGGCCATTTGGGACCGGATAACCTGTCGATAAAGCGGGAGAAGGCCACGCTTAGCGCGCTTAGGCAAGCCTTAGAGCCGGACAGCCTGCCGGCTCATCCACATGAGTGCCGCGCGGCGGCGATTCACCCCGGTGATGGCTACAATTGGTGAAATGTGGAAAGGCTTCGCCTTCGGCGCGCAATGGACGGAAACCCTTGATGAATTTATCCACATGCTGCAATCGGTCCCGCCGCGAAATAGCGGGTAAACGCGTTTGTCCGTTGATGGCGTGTGGGTATCGATGTGTGAGTCCAATCAACCGTCCAACCACTACAACAATCTTTCTAAGATATGATTTGATTTAGGATAGAAGCGTGACGGAGATATCCCTGAACAAACCGATCTTGCGCGTTGTTGCGGGCGAATGCCTGCCGACTCCACCGATCTGGCTGATGCGCCAAGCTGGTCGGTACTTGCCGGAATACCGAACGCTTCGCCAAGGCGCCGAAAGTTTTCTCGATCTCTGCTTTAATCCGAAGCTGGCGGCTGAAATCACGCTGCAGCCGATTCGCCGGTTCGGTTTCGATGCCGCAATCCTGTTCTCTGATATTCTCGTAGTGGCCTATGCGCTTGGTCAGCGCGTGACCTTCGAAACCGGCGAGGGACCGCGGCTTGATGCCCTCATGGAGCCGGCGGATTTAGCGCGGCTACGCGACCAGCTTGATCATGACGCATTGGCGCCGGTCTATGAGGCGATCGGATTGGTCAAGGCGCAGTTGCCAAACGATGTGGCATTGCTCGGCTTCTGTGGCGCACCCTGGACCGTCGCGACCTACATGATCGCCGGCCGTGGCACTGCCGATCAGCTTCCAGCGCGATTATTCGCTTATCGTCATCCGCAGGCTTTTGCCGCGCTGATGGATCTGCTCATCGAATCGTCGATCAACTATCTGGTGAAGCAGTTCGAGGCTGGTGTCGATGCGGTGCAGATTTTCGATACCTGGGCAGGCGTGTTGCCGACCGATGAATTTCACAAATGGTGTATCGAACCATCGGCGAGAATCGTCGCCGGCGTGCGGCGGCAGGTTCCGCGGGCCAAGATCATCGGCTTTCCACGCGGTGCCGGCACCGAACTTCCCCGTTATCTGGCCGCGGTTCCGGTCGATGCTGTTGGACTGGACTGGATGATCGACCTTGCGTTTGCCCGCGAGCACGTACAAAAACTTCGCCCCGTTCAGGGCAACCTTGATCCGCTCGCGCTCCTTGCCGGCGGTGCGGCGCTCGATCGTGCCGTCGATTCGATTTTGCAAGCGTTTGCGGCCGGACCGTTTATCTTCAATCTTGGCCACGGCGTTTTGCCTGATACGCCGCTTGGAAACGTCGAACGGCTGGTTGAACGCGTACGTAACTCGAGCAGCGGCCAGCAAGCACCGTGATTTATCCTTGGCTCAAAGCATTCCACATCATTGCCGTCATCGCCTGGATGGCGGGAATGCTCTATCTGCCGCGGCTGTTCGTCTATCACTGCGCGGCCGAAAAGGGTTCGGTTCAGTCGGAAACCTTCAAGGTGATGGAGCGGCGGCTCCTGCGCGCCATCATCAACCCGGCGATGATCGCCACCTGGGTGCTGGGACTCTGGCTGGCCTGGGCGGGCCATTGGTTTGATTCGGGGTGGCTGCAGACCAAGCTCGCTCTAGTCCTGGCGATGTCGGCCCTGCACGGTTTATTTGCCCGCTGGGTTAAGGCTTTTGCCGCCGATGCGAACCCCCATTCGCAAAAATTCTATCGAATTATCAATGAAGTACCCACTATCCTCCTGATCGCCATCGTGATTCTGGTGGTCGTGAAACCGTTCTGAGCGATGTGCGTTGCCAGTGCACAGTCAGTCCCGGCTCTTGCCTGAAGCCCGGTCTTTTCCTATCTTTGGGTTCATCCCACCGAACGTAGGCGGATGCAGTTTTAGTCCTGGCGCCGGGTAAACCGGAGCCGATTAATGCATCGGGGTTCGGGGCCAAGCTCCCGCGACCGACAGCCTGCGACCTTCCCTTTCGTCAGCGACGCTGCGACCAAAACCCCGCCGCTGGCGCTCTCTCTACAGGAAACCCCCATGCGGGAAATGCGACTCCAAGAACTGAAAACCAAGACTCCGGCGGAGCTTGTCTCCTTCGCCGAGGAGCTCGAGGTCGAAAATGCCTCGACCATGCGCAAGCAGGAGCTGATGTTCGGCATCCTCAAGCAGCTCTCGGCGCGCGAGACCGACATCGTCGGCGAAGGCGTGGTCGAAGTGCTGCCGGATGGCTTCGGCTTTTTGCGCTCGCCCGAGGCCAACTACCTGCCCGGGCCGGACGACATCTACGTCTCGCCCTCGCAGATCCGCCGCTTCGGGCTGCGCACCGGCGACACCATCGACGGCCATATCCGCAGCCCCAAGGAAGGCGAGCGGTATTTCGCCCTGCTCAAGGTCAACTCGCTCAATTTCGAGGACCCCGAGAAGGCGCGCCACAAGGTCAACTTCGACAACCTGACGCCGCTCTATCCGGACGAGTGGCTGAAGATGGAATACGAGGACCCGACCAAGAAGGACCTCTCGGCCCGGGTCATCGACATCGTCGCCCCGGTCGGCAAGGGCCAGCGCGCGCTGATCGTGTCGCCGCCGCGCACCGGCAAGACCGTGCTGTTGCAAAACATCGCCCACTCGATCACCCACAATCACCCGGAATGCTACCTGATCGTGCTCTTGATCGACGAGCGGCCGGAGGAAGTCACCGACATGCAGCGCTCGGTGAAGGGCGAGGTGATCTCCTCGACCTTCGACGAGCCGGCCGTGCGCCACGTCCAGGTCGCCGAAATGGTCATCGAGAAGGCCAAGCGGTTGGTCGAGCACGGCCGCGACGTCGTCATCCTGCTCGACTCGATCACTCGCCTCGGCCGCGCCTACAACACCGTGGTGCCATCATCCGGCAAGGTGCTGACCGGCGGCGTCGACGCCAACGCGCTGCAGCGGCCGAAACGCTTCTTCGGCGCCGCGCGCAACATCGAGGAAGGCGGCTCGCTCACCATCATCGCCACCGCGCTGATCGATACCGGCAGCCGCATGGACGAAGTGATTTTCGAAGAGTTCAAGGGCACCGGCAACTCCGAACTGATCCTCGACCGCAAGGTCGCCGACAAGCGCACCTTCCCGGCCATGGACATCACCCGCTCCGGCACCCGCAAGGAAGAGCTGCTGGTGCCGCCGGATCAGCTGAAGAAGATGTACGTGCTGCGCCGCATCCTCAATCCGATGGGCACCATGGACGCCATCGACTTCCTGCTCGACAAGCTGCGCAACACCAAAGGCAACAGCGAGTTCTTCGACTCGATGAATACGTAAGGCGCCGACTAGCGCGGGATGAAATTAAGTCGATTCAGCGCGCCGTCATTGCGAGGAGCGAAGCGACGAAGCAATCCAGAACGGCGCCTCTGCACTGGATTGCTTCGCGGAGCTTGTCGTCGGCCCGGCCACTTCGGGCCGGACCCGTTGGCTCGCAATGACGATGGCGTATGCTAACCTAAAATCATCCCGCTGTAGGCGTTTCAGCTCTCGGCCGCGAAAACCCGGTTCAAATAAAATTGAAAAACCGAGTGTAAGCCGAGGCGGTCAGCCTGTCCGCTGCGCCGTCCCCTTTGGGCGCCGCGAGCTTTCGTTCATCACCAGATACGGGTTGATGTAGCACATCGCCCCTTTGCCGATGGCGTTTTCGCAGCCCTGCTGGCTCGAATAGCCGCACTGCACCACCGCATTCGGGTGAAAGTTAAAGCCGCACCATTGCTGGGCCTGCGCGCCGGTGGCCGAAAGGGCTGTGAACGCCATGGCCGTCCCGGCCATCAGGGCTGCCGACATAACGATCCCGCATCGCATCTCGTGATCTCCGTTGCTGATCCGCGTTCCTTGGTCCGCCTGCCCCATTAGCGGGGAATCGCCGGCGCATAAAGCGCCGCGTCAAGTATGTCGCACCGCCTCGATGGCGCCAATGAGGCCGGCCTCTCAACCGGCACCAGGCTCCAACCATCCAAGGGTGGCTCGCGGCGACGGTAGATCGAAGACGCTTGCAAGATCAACCCATGCGGGCGAAATTTCCGCAAGGGAACGATAGAGGCACCTGTGAGACCACGGATATTCATTGGCTGTTCGACCGAAGCGCTCGATATCGCTCACGGGGTCCAAGAAAATCTCGATCGCTACGCCGATTGTCACGTCTGGGACCAGGCCGTGATGGAACTATCGCGTTCGACGATGGAAAACTTGATGACGCAACTTGATCAGTCGGATTACGCGATTTTCGTCTTTAGTGCGGACGACGTGACAAAAATCAGAGATTCGACCTATTCGGCTGTGCGTGACAACGTTCTGTATGAGTTCGGTCTCTTCACTGGCCGTCTTGGGCGGGAGAGGACGTATTTCATACTACCACGAGACGCTCGGGACTTGCGTATGCCGACGGACCTTCTTGGCCTGACGGCAGCCACTTATGACGCTGCCCGCGCGTCGCGGAGTGCGGGTGAAACGTTGGCAGCGTTGGGACCGGCCTGCAATCAAATCCGCAGAGCAATTACCGCTGTCTCGACGCAGGGCGCAATTTTGGCTTCTTTTCCTCGCACTAACGATGCTTCACAGGCCGACTTATTGGGGCGCTTGCGGCAATGCCGAGAGAAATTCAATGCGTTTGGCTTGACTCGAAATTTCTACATGGGTGAGGCAAGGAGCTTGATCGAGGATTTGTCCAGGCGGGTCCCCGTCAAGTTGTTTTTGATGGATCCAGAATCATCGTCTCGCGCGGACAGATATCGGATCGAGCCGACTGAGGCCGCAATGCGGAATCCAAACGTTTTTGAGATTGAAATTCTTCGGCCTCTGGCTGAAGTCATGAAATCGAGCCAAAAGGAAAAATATGAAAGCAATAGTGGGCTACAAGTCTTTTTCTACAATTTTCCTTGCTCGTTCGCGATTGAGGAAATCGACGACGTGTGCCGAGTGATGTTGTATGGGCATGCAAAGAGGGGCACGGAGGGACCAATCTTTATTTTTAGAGAAGGCAACTCCTATTACGAATACTTCATCAGCCAAATTCGCTGGTTAGAAGATATGGCTCTTAATGGTGTGCGCGAGCCATGGCGGACAAAGGGAATCGAAATTCAGCGATTTGATCCCGAGGCGGTGCTGGCGCCATAGATTATTTCGCTTGCATTGATGCGATGGCGCAAATGAGGCCGGCCGGGTCGGCGACCGGCAGCGAGCAGGTTTCGCCGACGCAGACGAACGCGGCCGGCTCGCTTGCGGCCGCGAGCTTTTGCCGCGCCGGGTGGCCGGGCCGCAAGGCTGCCGCCGCGGGCGCATGCAGCACGATGCGGTCGAGCGGCGCCAGCGCGCGCGCTGCGGCAAGGAGCGCATCGGCACGGCCGCCCTCCCCGGTGACCACGATCTCGGCGGCGCGCAGCCGCAGATCGACGGCATTGAGCAGCGCCATGTGCATGTAGAGGTTCTCCACCGCCCGCGGCGCGATGGCGGCAATCAGGCGGTCGGCTTTTTCGCGCCAGCTATCGTCGCCGGCCAGCACGGCCAGGCGGATCAGATTGCCGGCCGCGACGGCGTTGTGGTTCGGCGTCGCTTCGTCGGTCGTCGCAGCCGGGCGGATGACGAGGCCCTCGGCATCGGCGGCCGTGAGATAGTAGGTGCCGTTCTCCGCATGGGCGTAGTCGCGATCGAGCGCGCGCTGCCAGGCGAGCGCCTGGTCGAGATAGTGCTGCTCTCCGGTCGCCTCATAGAGTGCGAGCGCGGCGCGGATCATCGCGGCGAAATCCGACGCGAGGCCGGGAAATTTCAGCTGGCCATCGCGCCAGGAGTGACCGAGCCGGTCGCCTTTGGTCATCGCGCGCGCGATGACGTCGAACGCGCGCGCCGCCATGTCGCGCCACGACGGCTCGCCGAACAGCAGGCTCGCATTGACCAGCGCGGCGATCATCAGTCCGTTCCAGTCGGCCAACACTTTGTCGTCGAGGCCGGGCCGCACGCGCGTATCGCGCACCGCGAGGAGCTTTACGCGCAATGCCGCCAGCCGCCTTTCGTCCCCGTCGCTGCGCGGCAGCGGCTTGAGCCGGTTGAGAATGGTGTGGCCTTCGAAATTGCCCGCCGGCGTCACGTCGTAATGGCGAGCAAAAAATTCGCCATCCTCGATGCCGAGCACGCGCAAGATCTCGTCATAGGACCAGACGTAAAACTTGCCCTCCTCGCCTTCGGAATCGGCATCGAGCGAAGCGCAGAACGCACCCTCGGCGGTCGTCATCTCGCGCCTGAGCCAATCGACCGTCTCATGGGCGCGTTGGCGGTACAGCGCCTTGCCGCTGCGTTTCCACGCAATCGCCAGCAGCTCGAGCAGCTGCGCATTGTCGTAGAGCATTTTCTCGAAATGCGGCACGAGCCAGCGCTCGTCGACCGAGTAGCGCGAAAAGCCGCCGCCGAGATGATCGTAGATGCCGCCCTCGCAGATGTGGTCGAGCGTGATTTCGACCGCCGCGAAATAGCGCGCCCCCTCCCTTCCCTCCCCCGCAAGCGGGAGAGGGTTGTTTGATATTCCCTCTCCCGCTTGCGGGGGAGGGTTAGGGTGGGGGCTGCGCAGGCCGGCGCGCCACAACAGTTCAAACAACGCCGCTTGCGGGAATTTCGGCGCGCCGCGTGTGCCGCCGTTCACCGGATCGATCAGGCCGCCGAGCTGGCGCGCGGCGTTGTCGAGCTCGGCCTGGCCGAGCGTGGCTGTTCCGGACTGCCGCGCGGTGGCGGCGAGCCGCTCCATCAACGCGGAGCGGTTGTGCTCGATCTTCTGCGGCTCGTCGCGAAAGATGCGCGCGATCTCGCGCAGCACGTCGACGAAGGCCGGCTTGCCGTAACGCGACGTGTTCGGAAAATACGTGCCGCCCCAGATCGGCTCGCCGTCCGGCGTGAGAAACATGGTCAGCGGCCAGCCGCCGTGCTCGCCAAGATGATGCAGCGCCGCCATGTAAATCTGATCGATGTCGGGGCGCTCCTCGCGGTCCACTTTGATGTTGACGAACAGCTCGTTCATCACCCGCGCGGTGTCGTCGTCCTCAAAGCTCTCGTGCGCCATGACATGGCACCAATGACACGCCGCATAGCCGACCGAGAGCAGGATCGGCTTATGGGTCCGCTTGGCCTCCGCCAACGCCTCCGGCCCCCAGGCCCACCAGGCGACCGGGTTATCCTTGTGCTGCAGGAGGTAGGGACTCGTCTCGCGGGCGAGGCGATTTTCCTGGGCCGGCGAGGTTTGCGGCAGCGTTGACATATCTGCACCGTAGCAAGTAGCCCGCGCTGAGCGAAGCGGCTGCTATCCATTTCAACGAACCGACGTGTCGGAACGATCCCCCCATTTTCGCCCTTTCGGATTGGCCGCCGGCGGCCTAATCGGAGCGGGCGGAGCGGCGTGAGGCGATGAGCGTTTCAACGCGTTTCAGATTTTGCCGCACGATCTCCAGGTAGTAAGCTGCTTCAGCGTGCGCGAAAACTTCCACCGCCTCGCGATAAGCTGCGGCAGCCTCCTCAAGCCGCGCGGTTCCACTCTCGCGTTCGCCAAGGGCTTTTAGTGCAATGCCGAGGTTGTTCTGCGTCATCGCCCAATTGAGCGGCACGCGCTCGCGCGTTTCTTCGCGCAAGGCCTCGCGAAAAGCCGTGACCGCTTCCTCTAACCGTGCGGTGTCGCTCTCGCGGTCGCCGAGGATTCTGAGCGCGTCGCCCAGGTTACTCTGTGCCGCTGCCCATTGGAGCGGCAGGCGATCGCGTGTGCATTCTAGCAAGGTATTGCGATAGGCTACGACAGCCTCCTCCAGACGTGCCGTGCCGCTCTCGCGCTCGCCGAGCCTGTGGAGCGCGGTGCCAAGGTTGTTCTGCGTGCGTGCCCATTGCTGCGGCAAGTGCTCGCGCGCGCGTTCAAGCAAAGCGTCACGAAAAGCGGTGACCGCCTCTTCTAACCGTGCGGTATCGCTCTCGCGTTCGCCGAGGGCTAATAACGCATTGCCGAGATTGTTCTGCGTCATCGCCCAGTCAAGCGGTACACGCTCGCGTGTGTATTCGAGCAAAGCGTCGCGATAAGCGCTGACGGCCTCTTCCAGCCGCGCGGTGCTGCTCTCACGGTTGCCGAGGGTATCGAGAGCATTGCCAAGGTTGTTCTGCGTCATCGCCCAGTTGAGCGGCGCGCGCTCGCGCGTGTATTCGAGCAAAGCATCGCGAAAAGTGGTGACGGCCTCTTCCAGCCGCGCGGTGCCGCTCTCGCGCTCACCAAGGGTTTGAAGCGAGATTCCGAGATCATTCAAGGCGGCGCCGCGTTGGTCCGCGTCATGTGCGCAATTAAGCGTCAGCCGGGCGATCTCAATCGCAATTTCCAAAGAGAAATTGAGGCCCTTATCGCGGCCTTCGATGTCGAAGATATCCTGCCGGCGGCGCAAGGCTACGAATCGTCTGACCGCATCGTCGGGTTCTGTTGTCGCGGCGATGCGTTCGACCCGCCGCGCCACTGCTGCAGCATCGCGGCGTAGAATGTCCTGCTCTATTCCGGCTTCCAGCAGGGCAATGCGCGAGCGTTGCATCGCCTCTCGTTGTTCGATCTCACGCCGATCTAGTTCGACGAGCGCGTCATCCACTTCCTTTGTCGCTCGGTCGAACTCACCGGCCTTTGTTTGCTCCGCGACGCGCTTGAGCACGTCGTTGACGAATTCGTCTTCGTTGGAGCCGCGCCTGCCTCGCGCGATAGTTTCCAGCGCGATCGCGACGGCATTTTCCAGTTCCTTGACGGACTGCTCGAAGTCCAGCGCTTCGTCTGGTTTGAGTTGCCGCGCGAGTTTGGCAATGATCGCTCGTTCGAGACCGCCGCGCTCAGCTTTCGCCACTTCGCCACGCCTCTGTAGATCGACCACAAGTTCGGCCATGAGCAGATGTTCGGTGACATCGGCTGCAAGCAGTTCAGGGGAACCGAATCCGTTTTGCGAGACGACAAGCGCGCCATCGCCCATCAGGCGCGTTCGGAACGCCTGCTGGCGCTCATGTTCGGCATCGGATTCGCGGAGATCGCCGCGAACCGGAAAATCGTCGGGAGTGATCCACACGTAACGCCGTTTGCCGGCGGCAGTGGCCCAATCGTGCTCCATTTCGGTGATGGAGCGATGCGCGGCATCGCCCTTTGGCTCCCAGCCACGCCGCAGCCCGACCAGCCCAACGAACACATCGGCCGATTCCACTTTCGTTCGGCAGACCTCGATTGCCGTTGCGCTGTGTGGCCCGAAGTCTTCCTGCCAAACACAGTGAAACTGGCCGCTGCGGGTCAGTCGTGCGTGGACTGCCTTGCGAAAGGCCTCCAAGTCCTTCGCGGTCGAGCTGAGAAAGACCTCTATGACTTGGCGCGGCATGGCGCTTCGCTCTGACGTTGTCCTCGCGCTGGTTGCAGCACTGTCTTTCGTTTCGCCTTTACGTGCAATCGGCTTCGCGCCATGTGTCCAGTCTCATGCGCGCGGCTCCCGCCACCATCTTCGCCCTCTCGTCCGGCCGGCCGCCGGCGGCGATTGCGGTGGTGCGCGTGTCGGGGCCGCACGCCGGCGCGGCGCTTAAGGTGCTGATCGGGCGCGTTCCAGAGCCGCGCAAGGCGGTGCTGGGGCGGGTGCGCGATCCAAAAAGCGGCGAGGTGATCGACGAGGCGCTGGCGCTGTGGTTTCCGGCGCCGCACAGCGAGACCGGCGAGGATGTCGCCGAGCTGCAGCTGCACGGCGGGCAGGCGGTGATTGCTGGCGTGCTCGATGCGCTCGCCACGCTGGACGGCTGCCGCATGGCGGAGCCGGGCGAGTTCACGCGTCGCGCTTTTGAGAACGGCCGGCTCGATCTCACCGAAGTTGAAGGTCTCGCCGACCTCATTGCCGCCGAAACGCCGGCGCAGCGGCGGCAGGCCTACCGCCAGCTTAAGGGTTTGATCGGCGATCGCGCCGAAGCGTGGCGGCAGCGGCTGATCGAGGCGCTGGCGCTGGTCGAGGCGCGCATCGATTTTTCTGATGAAGCCGACGTGCCGGAAAATCTTGTCGAGCCGGCGCTCCACGCCGCGCGCCAATTGCGCGATGAGATTTCGGAAAGCCTTGCCGACGGCGGCCGCGGCGAGCGCTTACGCGAGGGGCTCGTGGTCGCCATAGCGGGGCCGCCGAATGCCGGAAAATCCACTCTTCTCAATCGCTTAGCGCGGCGCGAGGCGGCTATCGTGTCGCCCTATCCGGGCACCACGCGCGACGTCATCGAGGTGCATCTCGATCTCGCCGGCTACCCGGTGACGCTCGTCGACACCGCGGGCATTCGCGACAGCGCTGATCCAGTGGAGCAGGAGGGCGTGCGCCGGGCCCGTGCCCGCGCCGCAATGGCCGACCTGGTGCTCTGGGTCACTGACGTGTCGGCCGATGACGGAGCGCCCGACGAAGCGGCGGAGAAAATGGCGCCCACAGAAGCCTGGTGGTTGAGAAACAAGATCGATCTGAAACCCGCGGCGGACGACTGTAGGAGTGAATCGCAATCGATGAACGGGATTAACCGTTCATTCACCATATCCGCCACCACAGGCGCCGGAATGGGCGATCTCATCGAGGCTCTCGCCGGCTACGGCAGAGAGTATTTTGCCAGCACCGAGTCCGCGCTGGTCACCCGCGCCCGCCACCGCCGCGCGTTGCAGGAAACCGTTGCCGCGCTCGACCGCGCCCTGACTGACGACCAAAGCGGCCGCGAAGAGCTGATTGCCGAGGAGCTGCGCTCGGCGGCGACGACGCTCGGCCGCCTCACCGGCCGGGTCGATGTCGAGGACATCCTCGACGTGATCTTCCGCGAGTTCTGCATCGGTAAATGAGCGGTTAACAAACATGGTTAACAATCGGTTGAGGGGGTCGTTGTTTCACGTGAAACACGTCGCCAACTTTGACCCGTCGGCGGGTCCTCACTAGAAGGATCGCATCTTCCGAGGAACTGCGATGGATGCGCGCTTCGATGTAATCGTAGTCGGCGGCGGCCATGCCGGCTGCGAGGCTGCTTCTGCCGCGGCGCGGATGGGCGCGCGCACGGCGCTCATCACCCATTGCTTCGCGACCGTCGGGGCGATGTCCTGCAATCCGTCGATCGGCGGGCTCGGCAAGGGCCACTTGGTGCGCGAGATCGATGCGCTCGACGGGCTCATGGGCCGTGTGGCTGATGCCGGCGGCATCCAGTTCCGCGTGCTCAATCGCCGCAAGGGGCCGGCGGTGCGCGGCCCGCGCGCCCAGGCCGATCGCAAGCTCTATGCCGCCGCCATGCAGCAGGCGATCCGGCAGACGGCGAACCTGACGGTGGTCGAGGGAGAGGTCGACGATCTTCTGGTCGAGGACCGTGTGCGCGGCGTCCGGCTCGCCGATGGTCGCTCGTTGGCGGCCGGCGCGGTGGTGCTGACCACCGGCACGTTTTTGCGCGGTCTCATTCACATTGGCGAGCAGAAAATCCCAGCCGGTCGGGTCGGCGAGGCGCCGGCGCTTGGACTGTCGCGTACCCTGGAGCGCTTCGGTTTTGCGCTCGGCCGACTGAAGACCGGCACGCCGCCGCGGCTCGATGGCGCGACCATCGATTGGGGTGCGGTAGAGCCCCAGCCCGGCGACGATCCGCCCGAGCCGTTTTCGGTGCTGACCGACAGCATCACCAATCCGCAAGTTCAATGCGGCATCACCCGGACCACGCCGGCGACCCACGCCATCATTCGCGCCAACGTGCACCGCTCGCCGATGTATTCCGGCCAGATCAAGAGCCGGGGCCCGCGCTACTGCCCGTCCATCGAGGACAAGATCGTCCGCTTCGGCGAGCGCGACGGCCATCAAATTTTCCTCGAGCCTGAGGGCCTCGACGACACGACGATTTATCCGAACGGCATTTCGACGTCGCTGCCGCAGGACGTGCAGGCCGCGTTGGTCGCGTCCATTCCGGGCCTCGAGCGGGCGCGCATGACGCGGCCCGGTTACGCGATCGAGTACGATCACGTCGACCCGCGCGAGCTGAAGCCGTCGCTGGAGACCAAGCGGCTGGCTGGTCTGTTTCTCGCCGGGCAGATCAACGGCACGACCGGCTACGAGGAAGCCGCCGCGCAAGGGCTGGTCGCCGGCCTCAATGCGGCCGCGCAAGCCGGCGGCGGCGCGCCGATCATATTCGACCGCGCCGAGGGCTATCTCGGGGTGATGATCGACGACTTGGTCACCCGCGGCGTCACCGAGCCCTATCGGATGTTCACCTCGCGCGCCGAGTACCGGCTGACCTTGCGGGCCGACAATGCCGACCAGAGGCTGACCGATAAGGGGATCGCGCTCGGCTGTGTCGGTGCGCAGCGCGCGCAGGCGCATCGGACCAAGATGACGGCGCTCGAAGCCGCGCGCACCATGGCGCGCTCGCTCAGCCTGACGCCGAGCGAGGCCGAGCGGCACGGTCTCGCGCTGCGCAAGGACGGGCAGCGGCGCTCGGCATTCGATCTGCTGTCGTATCCGGGTATCGCGATCGCGGACCTGGCGCGGATCTGGCCGCGCTTTGCCGAACTCGACCGCCGCATCGCCGAGCAGATCGAGATCGACGCCAAATACGAGGTCTATCTCAGCCGTCAGGCGGCTGATGTGGAATCGTATCGCCGTGACGAAAGCCTCGTGCTGCCGGACCACATCGATTACGCGACACTGCCGGGCCTGTCGAACGAGGTCCGGCACAAGCTGCAAACGCATCGGCCGCGAACCATAGGGCAGGCGGGCCGCATCGACGGCATCACGCCAGCAGCTTTGACGCTGCTCGTCGCGCACCTGCGCGGTGGCAAGAGCCGCAGATCGATCCGCGGGGCGGCATGAAGCCGGCCGACCGGCGCGGCCGAGACGACGTTCGGCCCGCCGTTTCGCGCGCACCAGTCGACCGCACGGCTGACCTGGCGCAGGATCGCGAACGCGCGCTCGCACTCACGCCTGTTTCACGTGAAACAGTGCAGCGGTTGGATCGCTTCGTGGCGCTGCTGTTGGAGCGCCAGCAGCAGATCAATTTGATTGCGCCGTCGACGGAGCCGGTGCTGTGGACGCGCCACGTCGCGGATTCCCTGCAACTGCTTGCGCTCGCGCCCGACGCCCACGTTTGGGCGGACTTCGGCTCCGGCGCCGGCTTTCCGGGTCTGGTCATCGCTTGCGCGCTGGCAGAGACGCCCGGCGCGCAAGTCCACCTGGTCGAGAGCAGCAGCAAGAAAGCAGCGTTCCTGCGCGAGGCGGCCACTGTCACCGGCGCGCCGGCTTTGGTTCATGCCGTGAGGGTCGCCGATTTCGTCAAAGCTCCGCCACCGGGAATCGCGGCGGTGACGGCGAGGGCGTTTGCGCCGCTGCCCGAGTTGTGCGCCGCCGCCTATCCGCTGTTGATAAGAGGCGCAATCGGGGTATTTCCCAAGGGCCAAGGTGTTGCGGCTGAATTGACCGAAGCCGCTAAATGTTGGAAAATTCAGGCGACTTTGGCGACGAGTCGAACCGATCCGCAGGCCCGAATCGTCGTGGTGCGTGGTCTTGCGCCATTGGCCGGCACCGCAAGACGCAAGGGTTCGACCGGCCGCTGAGCGGCAAAGAGGCGGGGTCGCCGTGATCAACGAATTATCGAGCGCAGAGCAGCCGCCGACGAGCGGCCTTGCTGCGACTGGACCTGCTCCTGCGGCCGTGCCCGGGCGCCCGGCGCGCGTGCTCGCGGTCGCCAACCAAAAAGGCGGCGTCGGCAAGACCACGACCGCGATCAATCTCGGCACGGCGCTCGCCGCGATCGGCGAGCAGGTTTTGATTGTCGACCTTGACCCGCAGGGCAACGCCTCGACCGGCCTCGGCATCGACCGGCGCAGCCGGCGCCACTCGACCTACGACATTCTGATCGGCGAGGCAGGCTTGCGCGATGCGGTGGTGGAAACCGCGGTACCGCGCCTGCATATCGTCCCGTCGACGATGGACCTTTCCGGCCTGGAGCTCGAGATCGGCCAGGCCCGCGATCGCGCCTTTCGGCTGCGCAACGCGCTGGCGCCGCTCAATACGCCGAGCGCGGCCGCGGCGAGTTTCAGCTACGTGCTGGTCGACTGTCCGCCGTCGCTCAATCTGTTGACCGTGAACGCGATGGCGGCGGCGCACGCGATTCTGGTGCCGCTGCAGTGCGAGTTCTTCGCGCTCGAAGGTCTGTCGCAATTGCTCAAGACCGTCGATCAGGTGCGCGAGCAGCTCAATCCCGGGCTGACCATCCACGGCATCGTGCTCACCATGTACGACGCGCGCAACAATCTGTCCGGACAGGTCGTCGCCGACGTGCGCGAGTTCATGGGATCAAAGGTCTACGACACTATCATTCCGCGCAATGTGCGCGTGTCGGAAGCGCCGTCCTACGGCAAGCCGGTGCTGGTCTACGATCTCAAGTGCAGCGGCAGCGAAGCGTATCTGCGGCTCGCCACCGAGATCATTCAGCGCGAAAAAGAATTGTGTGGCGGCTGACGGGAGCGCGTGCGTGAGCGATGGAATGGGAGACTCGGCGATGGCGGAGGCAACGCGATCGCGGCTGGGACGCGGCCTTGCGGCGCTGATCGGCGATGTCGGCGGCGAAAGCGCGGTCGAGCGGCCGCGCGGCCAACGCAAGGTGCCGATCGGATCGCTGCGGCCGAATGCGCGCAACCCGCGGCGCATGTTTTCAGAAACCGAGCTCGACGAGCTTGCCGCTTCGCTGCGCGAGCGCGGCATCATTCAGCCGATCGTCGCGCGCGCGGTGCATGGCGTTGCCGACGCGTTCGAGATCATCGCCGGTGAGCGCCGCTGGCGCGCGGCGGCGCGCGCCGGCTTGCATGAGGTGCCGGTCGTCGTCATCGAAGCGACCGACGGCGAAGCGCTGCAGCTCGCCATCGTCGAGAACGTGCAGCGCACCGATCTCAATCCGCTCGAAGAGGCGGAAGGCTATCGCGCACTCATCCGCGATTTCAGCCACAGCCAGGACGACGTCGCCCGCATGGTCGGCAAAAGCCGGAGCCACGTCGCCAACACGCTGCGGCTGCAGACGCTGCCCGATCGGGTCAAGGAGCATATCCATTCCGGCCGGCTCTCCGCCGGGCACGCGCGCGCCCTGATAGGCCATCACGATGCCGAGCGGCTGGCCGATGAAATCGTCACGCGCGGCCTCAACGTGCGGCAGGTCGAGGAGATCGCGCGCGACACCGGAGACAAAAGCGGCAAGCAAAAAAAGGGCAAAGCGCACGCGCGCGCCGCGAAAAACGCCAACACGCTGGCGCTCGAAAAGCGCTTGTCCGATGCGCTCGGACTTGCGGTGATCATCGAGCACCGCGAACGCGGCGGCTCACTCACAGTACGCTATCGCAGTCTCGATCAGCTCGACGACGTGGTGCGCCGGCTGGAGGGCAAGCGTTAACTTGCGCGCTGTTTCCCGGATGCGGTGCAGCGCGAAGCGGTGCACCGCTGATCCGGGATCGTCACGTACTCTGAGTGCGTAACGATCCCGCGTCTGCAGCGCACCACTTCGTGCTGCGCTGCGCGCGGGAAACGCATCGGCGTCAGCTCTGCCACTCCGCCTTGAATGCCGCGCGCTTTTGCGGGTCGTACAGGCTCGGATAATCGTATTTGAGCGGCTTGGTCGGCTCGATATGCAGCGTGGCGAACACCGGCCCTTGCTGCTCGAGCACGTGCGCGACTTGCTGCTCGAAGATTTTCAGATCGGAAAAATCGTAGGCCGCGGCGTAGCCGGAGCTGCGCGCGATGCCGGCAAAGTCGATTTTCGGATTGGGGATCGGCTGGCTGCCGTTGGCTTCGTAGGTGTCGTTCTGCGCGACCAGGTGCACGAGATTCTTTGGCGCCGCGGCGGCGATCGTCACCAGGCTGCCGAGATTCATCAAAAGGCTGCCGTCGCCTTGGAGCACGATGACGCGTTTGTCGGGGCGGCCGAGCGCCAGGCCGAGCCCGTGCGAAGAGTCGAGGCCCATGGCGCCGATCGACAGATAATTGAGCGCGCGCGGCGCGATGTCCACCCAGTCGACCGCCGAACTGTAAGTCGCCACCAACGCGGCGTCGCCGACGTGGCGCGCCAGAATCTTAAAGCACTCCTCGCGCTTCATCATGATGCTTTCGGCCTCCGCCCGATCAACAGCGCGACGGGTTCCGATTCGCGATAAGCGCGTTCGATCGCCGGCGCAATTTTGGCGATGTCGGCATCGAGGCTGATGAGATGGTGCGCGATGCCCATGTCGTCGAGGATCGGCTCGATGATGCGCACGCCGTAGCGCGGCGACGCGCGCGGGGTTTTTTCCGGATCGTGGCCGAGCAGTCCCACCATCATGCAGATCGGCTGCTTGTACTCGACGGCAACGCCGCGGATCGCGTTGAGCGAGTCCAAAAAGCCGGTGTACTGGATCAGGATCAGCGCGCGCTTGTCGGCATACGAGAGACCCGACGCGATGCCGATGCACTCGTCCTCCTTGCAGACGCGGATCAGCTTGAAGTCGCTATCGCGCGCGATCGGTCCCAACAAGCCGGAACTGGTGACGATATCGGGCACCGCCAGCACATACTCGATGCCGCTTGCCTTGAGCGCGGCGATAATGCCGCCGCCGTGAAGCTCGCGTGCGGCGGCATCCGCGCTCGCCACTGGGGCATCCATTCCACACCTCTGCGATGTTCAGCCGGGATCAAATTATCGTGGATGCAGAATTGGTCAATGGCGGGCGCTGCGCTTACTTCTGGCGTGCGGCGTCAACGCGATCGATCAAATCGGTGATGATCGGGCTCGATGAAAAAGGCAAGAAGCGCATGGGCGCGCAGAACGCGATCTGATCACCGAAAGCTGTTTTCCGCCGCAATGACAGGACGACGCGAGCCGGATGCATAAAAGGCGAGTAGTTCACGTTCTTGATGTCAGCCAGCGCCACGCGCTGTTCTTCGCCGCGGTTTCTGACCAGAAGGGAGTCACCGCCGTCCCAAACCTGATCCGCCAAATCAAAGACAAGCTTTCGCATGAAAAAATAGCCAAAAATCATCATCACAATCGGAACGATGAAGAATGGAACGGGTGGAGTCCGGCTCGCGCCGCGAATCCCAAGCAGCGACAGAATGATAAACAGCAGGAAGAATCCGAACCATATCGCCGGGAAGACGCGCTTATAATAGAACGTCCAGCTCGAAGAGATGCGCTTCATAAGCCCGGCCCCCAGCGGGCGCCCTACTCCGCCGCCGTCCTCGCGCCGTGGCCGTAGCGGCGCTCGATGTAATCGATCACCAGCTTCTGGAAATCGGCAGAGAGCGTCGGGCCGCGCAACGTTGCGGCCTTTTTGCCGTCGATGAAAACCGGCGCGGTCGGCTGCTCGCCGGTGCCTGGGAGCGAGATGCCGATGTCGGCGTGCTTGGATTCGCCGGGGCCGTTGACGATGCAGCCCATCACCGCGACGTTGAGGCCCTCGACGCCCGGATAGCGCGTTTTCCATTCCGGCATCGAGTCGCGGATGAAGTGCTGGATGCTGGCGGCGAGCTCCTGGAACGTGGTCGAGGTGGTGCGGCCGCAGCCCGGGCAGGCGGCGACCAGCGGCACGAACGTGCGCAGCCCCATGGTCTGCAACAGCTCCTGCGCCACTTTCACTTCCAGCGTGCGGTCGCCGTTCGGCTCGGGTGTGAGCGAAATGCGGATCGTGTCGCCGATGCCTTGCTGCAACAGCGTTCCCATGGCGGCCGATGAGGCGACCACGCCCTTGGTTCCCATGCCGGCCTCGGTCAGGCCGAGATGGAGCGCGTAGTCGGAGCGCCGCGCCAGCTCGCCATAGACGCCGATCAGGTCCTGCACGGCGGACACTTTGGTCGACAGAATGATGCGGTTCTTCGGCAGGCCGATTTCTTCGGCGCGCTGCGCCGACAACAGCGCCGACTGCACCATGGCTTCGCGCGTGACGTCGCGGGCATCGACCGGATGGTTCGATTTGGCGTTCTGGTCCATCAGGTGCGTCAGCAGCTCCTGGTCGAGCGAGCCCCAATTGGCGCCGATGCGCACCGGCTTGTTGTGGCGGATCGCGGTCTCGACGATGGCGCCGAATTGCCGGTCCTTCTTTTCCTTAAAACCGACATTGCCGGGATTGATGCGATATTTATCGAGCGCCTCGGCACAGCCCGGATGATCGGCCAGGAGCTTGTGGCCGATGTAGTGGAAGTCGCCGACGATCGGCACGTCGACATTCATCTGCAGCAGCCGCTCCTTGATATGCGGCACGGCGGCCGCGGCCTCGTCGCGGTCCACGGTGATGCGCACGATTTCCGAGCCGGCCCGCGCCAGCGCCGCCACCTGCGTGGCGGTCGCCTCGGCATCGGCGGTGTCGGTATTGGTCATCGACTGCACCACGATGGGCGCGCCGCCGCCGACGGTCACGTTGCCGACCTGCACCGGCACGGTCTTGTGCCGTTCCGCCGGCCCCGAAAATTCCATCATCGGATCAATCCCTTAGCTCTAATATGCGAACCAAAGCGCGCATGGCGTCCGCGCCACCGTGCCCTGGATATAGCGTCATGGCGCCGATTTGACGAGAAGCGCCCATTGACCCGCGGACCCTCGGCCAAGCATTTGCCGGCGCGTTCCACCAACCTTGAGGCGATTATGCAAGCGTTACCGCTCTCGCCCGGTAAATTCACGAAGCGTATACAATCCGAGCTCCTTCCCCTACACTTTCATCAGACGGCGCCGGCGCGTTGCGAGCCAGCGGGGGACCTTTTTCGATGGATGCGGCGGCGACCGAAATGACGCTGACGTTCCGCTGTCCGCGCGGGCTCGAGAATGTCATTCCGCGGCCGTTTCCGGCCGTGACCGGCCTGCCCGAGTGGTTCAAAGCCCTGCCGCAGAAAGCCTTCAATTCCACGTTGGGCGGCGAAAGCTTCACTGTCAAAAAATGCCCGCCGTTCATCGACGCCATGACGTATGGATTTCTGATCCCGTTGGCGACCGATCTCGAAGTGCGCGACGGCGAATTCAGCTGGAACTTCGATCTGCCCGAAGGCGTCGCGGGCGATCAATCCTATTCGCCGATCGATTTTCACGATCCGAGCCAGATCGCCGGCACGCCGTTCTTCGACGACGACCGCTTCATCATCAAGTTCACCAATTTCTGGACCATCCAGGCGCCGGCGGGCTACTCGCTGTTGTTCACGCACCCGGTCAATCGGCGCGACCTGCCCTTCACCACGCTCACCGGCCTCGTCGATTGCGACGCGTTCTACGACAATCCGGTGCTTTTCCCGGCGCGCTGGCACGACCCGGACTTCAACGGCGTGCTGCCGAAGGGCACGCCGGTGGCGCAGTGCTTGCCGGTCAAACGCGAAAATTGGTCCGGCCGCTTCGAGGTGTTGTCGGACGACGACGCCACGCGGGTATTTCAGAGCCGCACCGAAATTCAGCACGGCAACGACGTTTACCGCCGCAAATATCGCGCCGCGAAGCGTTAGCGCAAATTCCGTTCACATGGAATCGTACGCGCCATCGCTGCATCCATCATTGTCATGCCCCGCGAAAGCGGGGCATCCAGTAACCTCCCGAATCTTTTGCGATTACTGGATCGCCCGCCTTCGCGGGCGATGACCGAGAAGGAGTGCGCCGCAAACTCAAGCAGATCGGAATCCGCACTAGCTTTTCGGCTCGCGGATAAAGCGCGAAGCGGCGCTCGGCTTGAGAAAAAAGCGGCCGTGCGGCGATTTCACCAAGGTGCCGAGCACGCCGCCGTAGCGCTTCGGATCGCCGCGCACCGCCCAGCGCAGGCAGTCGTAGCCCTCCTCGTTCTCGCCGATCATCAGCAGGCAGCGTCCGAGATTGTGCCAGACCAGCGGATCGGGCTTCACGCGCAGGCAGCGCCGATAATAGTCGGCGGCGGCGCGGTATTCGCCGAGCTCCTGGTGCGCTTTGGCCATGCCGAACAGCGCCTCGGGCGAATTCGGCGCGAGATCGAGAGTTTGGGCGAACGCCGCCTTGGCATCGTTCCATTTGCGGCATTGCATGGACACGCCGCCAAGCTGCAACGACAGCTGCATCGTCATCGGTGCCAATTCGAGACCGCGGCGAAACGCCTCGGCGGCTTCGTCGTAGCGCTGCAGGGAAGCGAGCAGGCAACCGAGATCGTGGAAGGCCGCGACGAATGGCGGCTGTCGTTTCGTGGCGCGCTTTAACCGTGAAACTGCATCGTCGATCCGGCCGGCGTGACGCAACGCTGCCGCAAGTTGGACGTCGATCTCGGGATTGTGCTGCGCGCGCGCCGCGGCCTCGAGCGGCGCGATCGCCTCCTGGGCGCGGCCCTGCATCAAGCGCGCGCAGCCGACGATATGCAGCGCGCCGGCATGGCGCGGGGTGCGTTTGAGCACATCGCCGGCGATGCGCTCGGCTTCGTCCGGACGCTTGTTGTTGAGTGCGAACATGGCCTGCTGCAGGGCGGCGTCGGCGTTCGGCGTCCGCAAATGTCCAGGTCCGTTCGCCATATTTGCTGCCGCGCTGCTTGGCCGATCATCGCGGCCGGTTGACGAAGACGAGGCCGGCGGCCACCAGCACCACAGCCAGCGCAAAGGCCGGCGTCAAGGGTTCGTTGAGCACCGTGTGCCCCGCCGCCACGCCGCATAACGGCGCCACGAACGTGAACGCCGACAGCCGGGCGGCGGAATAACGCACGATCAACGCGAACCAGACCGGGAAGGTCACGCTCACAACCCAAAGCGTCTGATACGCGAAGGCGCCAAGCGCGAGTGCCGACGGCATGGCATCGATGCGCTCGCCGAACGCCGCCGCGCCGATGGCGAGCAGTGGTGCCGATACCACGAGTTGGTACAGCAGGTTTTTTTCCGCGCTCACGCGGTTGAGCGCGCTTACCTTGATGACCAGCGTGGTCGCCGCCCAGGCAGCCGCGGCACCGACCAGCATCAGATCGCCGAGCACTTGATGCGGTCCGGCGGCCGGGGCTGGAACGCCGAACGCGATCACGATGCCGGCAAACGACAGCAGCAGGCCGAGCCATTGCGAGACACGAAAATGGTCGCCCGGAATGAGCCAGCGCGATCCGATGACGACGAAGAACGGCGCCAGATAGAGAAACAGCGTGCCGCGCGTCACCGTGGTCCAAACGAGGCCGCGGTAAATCAGCAGGAACTCGAGCGCAAACAGAATGCCGGCGACAATTCCGGCAGCGAGCGTGCCGTCGCGCTTGAACAGCGCGATGCCGCGCGCTTGCGTCCAGGCGGTGACCAGGAGCGCGGCAATCGCCGAGCGCGTCGCCGATTGGATCAGCGGTGGAATGTCGTGGATCGCAAGCTTGATGGCGACGTTGTTGAAGCCCCAGCTGATACAGAGCCCGACCGTCACCGCGATGGCGAGCGCGTCGAGCGGTCGGGAGGAGGGCGCGTTGGTCGGCACGTGGACTGTAATGTGGTCGGCGTTGAGGAGATCAGCGCTGCCGGCAATGCGAACAGATACCGACAATCTCGATCAGCGGGCTTTTGGGCGAAAATCCGGCTGCGCGCGCCGACGTTTTGAGCGCTTCCGCGACCGCGCCACCCGGCCCCTCGCCGACCGCGCCGCAGCGCTCGCAAATGAGAAACACGACGAGATCCTCGCCGCTGTGATTGTGCACGCACGCGACGAACGCATTGCGGCTCTCGATGCGGTGCACGAGTCCGTTGTCGCGCAAAAAATCGAGTGCGCGGTAGACTGTGATCGGCGCCGGCCGGCCGCTTTTGTCCGCCATCCGCTCGATGATCTCGTAGGCGCCCAGCGGATTGTGGCTGGCGAGCAGCGTCTCGAGCACTTGGCGGCGAAGCGGCGTCAACCGTTGCGCGCGCGCCGCGCAGCGGGCTTCGGCATGGGCGATTGCGGTGCTGGTGCACCGTTCGTGGTCGTGATCGGGCGCCGGGAAGATCGCGCGCGGCATTGTGGTCAACCCATTGGTTTCGCTGGGGTCCCGCAGCCCCGAGGGTAGCACGGCCAAGGCCCCTCGCAAAAACGTGACGGCGCCGCGCGGTTTTATGTAGCACTGCAGCAAGAAGCGCCGCACAGTCCCGCCGCTCACCCGCGAGGGCACGGCCAGTGCCTACTTTGCCACGCCACACTGCGAATTGGGAATTGCCATGCTGAAAGGAAAGTCTGCGCTCGTCACCGGTTCGACCTCGGGCATCGGGCGCGCCATCGCGCTGGCGCTCGCCGCCGAGGGCGCCAACGTCACCATCAATGGCTTCGGCGACAAGGCGGTCATCGAACAGGAGCGCGCAGCCATCGAGAAGAAGTTCGGCGTCAAAGCAATCTATTCGGGCGCCGACATGACCAAGCCCACCGAGATTGCCGACATGGTGCGCATGGCCGAGAAGACGTTCGGCGCGCTCGACATATTGGTGAACAATGCGGGCATCCAGCACGTGGCCAACGTTGAAGATTTCCCGGTCGAGAAGTGGGATGCGATCATCGCCATCAATCTTTCCTCCTCGTTTCACACCATCCGCGCCGCGCTGCCCGGCATGAAGAAGCGCCAATGGGGCCGCATCATCAACATCGCCTCGGCGCATGGTCTGGTGGCGAGCGCGCAGAAGGTCGCTTACGTGTCGGCCAAGCACGGGCTCGTCGGCATGACCAAAGTGGTGGCGATCGAGTGCGCGAATTCGGGCATCACCTGCAACGCCATCTGCCCGGGCTGGGTGCTGACGCCGCTGGTGCAAGCGCAGATCGACGCGCGCGCCAAGGCTTCCGGCCGGCCGGTGCGCGAGGAGGAGATCGCGCTCTTGGCGGAGAAGCAACCGATGCACCAGTTCACCACGCCGGAGAACATCGGCGCGCTCGCCGTGTTCCTGGCGAGCGATGCGGCGGCGACCATCACCGGCTCCGCCTATTCGATCGACGGCGGCTGGACCGCGGCGTGAGCATGGACTCACTCCGCAACCGCGGCATGAAAGATTTTATTACGTCGCTATTGTCCGGCCGTGCGCCGGGCCAAAAGGCTTCGTCGATCACCAAGCGCATCAATTTGGCGCTGCAGGGCGGCGGCGCTCATGGCGCGTTCACCTGGGGCGTGCTCGACTATTTGTTGGAAGACGAGCGGCTTGCCGTCGAGGGTATTTCGGGCACGTCGGCCGGCGCCCTCAATGCCGTCATGGTGGCGGACGGGCTTGCTCGCGGCGGGCGCACCGAAGCGCAGAAGCGGCTCGCCGATTTCTGGCGGGCGGTGAGCAGCACGGGGCAGCTGTCGAGCTTGCAGCGCCGGGTCACGGAGCGATTGCTGTCGTTCACCCCGCTCGAAGGCACGCCGGTGCAGGCTTGGTTCGACGCGCTGTCGCGTTATTTTTCGCCCTACGACGTCAACCCGCTCAACATCAATCCGCTCAAGGATTTGATTGACCGGTTCGTTGACTTCGAAGCGTTGCGCGCTTTTTCGGATCTGCAGATCTTTGTTTCCGCCACCAACGTGCAGACCGGCCGCGTGCGGGTCTTTCCGCGCGACAAGATCACGCCCGATGCGGTGATGGCGTCGTGCTGCCTGCCGCTGTTGTTTCGCGCCGTCGAAATCGACGGCATCCCCTACTGGGACGGCGGCTATCTCGGCAACCCCGTGATCTTTCCGTTTTTCCGGACCACCACGACCGAAGACGTTCTGGTGGTGCAGATCAATCCGCTGGTGCGCCATGAGACGCCGACGTCATCGAGCGAGATCATGAACCGCATCAACGAGATCACCTTCAATTCGTCGCTGATCGGCGAATACCGCGCCATCGACTTCGTTGCCCGGTTGATCGACCAGGGCCGGCTGCCGCGCGGCATCGGGGCGGGCGAGTACCGCCGCATCAACGTGCATCGCATCGTGCTCGACCGCTTCGGCACGCATTTCGACGCCCACAGCAAACTCTCGACCGACTACGATTTCTTCGAGATGCTCCGCGTGAGCGGACGGCGTGCCGCGCGGCGCTTCCTCGATCAGCATTTCGATGACATCGGCAAGAAGGGCACCGTCGATCTTCGCGCCGAGGCGCAGGCCGAATGGGCGTGATACATTGCGGCGATGGCCAATCCCGCGCCGCTTGCCAGCGCTGAAATCGGTTCTGTCCGCCTCGAAGTCGGCGTCGCCGATATAACGACCTTGCAGGTCGCTGCCATCGTCAATGCCGCCAACCGGTCCTTGTTGGGCGGCGGCGGCGTGGACGGCGCGATCCATCGCGCCGCCGGCCCGGACTTGCTCCTCGAGTGCAAGACGCTCGGCGGCTGTTCCACCGGATCGGTAAAAATCACGGCCGGGTACCGGCTGCCGGCAAAGCACGTGATCCATGCGGTCGGTCCGGTGTGGAACGGCGGCGGCCATGGCGAAGAGGAGCACTTGGCGTCCTGCTATCGTTCCGCACTCGCCCTTGCGGCTGACAATCAATTGGCTTCGATCGCGTTTCCGGCGATCTCGACCGGCATTTATGGCTTTCCGCTGGACCGTGCGGCGCGCATTGCGGTCGGCACCGTCGTTGCTGAAATCTCTGCGGCACCGCGCGGCATCGCGCGCGTCGTGTTCTGCTGTTTCAGCCAAGTCTCCGCCGATCACCACGTCGCGGCCCTCGCCGACCTCGGGCTAGCCTGACGGCGGCCTGCCAGGCCGGCGCGCATTGCTGGCGCCCCGTTTTTGCATTGCACAGATCATAAGCTTGCTTATATTATGCTCGCACGTAATAAGGTTCCATAGATGCGGAGAAGCGCCGTGTTGCCGCGCTCCCTGAATAGAGAATTCGCTTTTATGCTCAATGACGTAGCACGCATGCTGCGGACCTACGCGGACCACAAGGCCGCGCAGTTCGGCATTACGCGCGCCCAGTGGGTGGTCTTGGTTCGGCTCGACCGGTCCGAGGGGATGAAGCAATCGGAACTGGCCGAAATGCTCGACCTGCAGCCGATCTCGTTGACCCGGCTTTTGGACCGGCTCTGCGAGTGCGGGCTGATCGAGCGGCGGCCGGATCCGGTCGACCGCCGCGCCAAGCGGCTGTTTCTCACCCCGGCGGCCCGGCCGTTGCTCGAAAAGCTCGGCGACCTCGGCGAGGAGTTGATGGCGACAGCGCTCACCGGCGTCGAGCGGGAGGCCGTCGAGCGGATGGTCGCGCAGCTTGGCATCGTCAAAGAAAACTTGCGGCAGGCGATCGCGCAGCGAACCGCTGGCGACGCAGCGGCGGAGCGGCGCTATGGCTGAAGCACGCCGCAAACCCGCTCCCGTGCGCGACGAAGCGCCGGAGGCGCCGGCCACGCGGCCGGCCACACCTGTCGAGTTACACCCGGACAAGCCGGCTGCCGCCGAAAAGCCGCGCGGCCCACGCCGCCGCTGGACCCGGTGGGGTCTGTTCCTGCTGCTGCCGCTCGTTCTTGCCGTCGGCTTTTACTGGTACGTCACCGGCGGCCAGGTCATGTCGACCGACGATGCGTATGTCGAAGCCGACAAGGTCGGCCTTTCCACCGACGTAGCCGGCATCGTGCAGGACATAAGCGTCCATGAAAACCAGCACGTCGACACCGGGCAGGTTCTCTACCGGCTCGATCCCCGTCAGTTTCAGATCGCGCTCGACGACGCCAAGGCCAATCTGGCGCAGACTGCGCTGAGCATCGAGGCCATGAAGCAGGACTACCAGCGCATGCTGAGCGACGTTGCCGCGCAGCAAGCGCAGGTCGGGCTCGATCAGACGAATTTCAACCGCGACACCATGCTGCTGCACAGCGGCACGGTTTCGCAGGCCGTTTACGACCAGATGAAATCGACGCTCGAGACCGACCAGAGCAAGCTCGCGGCGCTGCGCCAGCAGGCGCAGGTGCAGCTCGCCAAGCTCGGTGGCGACGCCGACATCGCGGTGACGCAGCACCCGCAATACCTGCAGGCTAAAGCCAAGGTCGACGAAGCGCAGCGCCAGCTCGACGACACCGTCGTCCGCGCGCCGTTCGCCGGAATCGTGACCGACGTGCCGGCCATCGCGCCGGGCAAATATCTCGCCGCCTCGACGACCGCGTTTTATCTGGTGAATACCGACCACGTCTGGGTCGACGCCAATCCGAAAGAAACCGAGCTGACGTATGTGCGTCCGGGTCAATCGGTCAGCGTGACGGTCGACACCTACCCGGACCGGGTGTGGCACGGCACGGTCGAAAGCATCAGTCCGGCCGGGGCGCAGGAATTCGCGCTGTTGCCGGCGCAGAACACCAGCGGCAACTGGGTCAAGGTCGTGCAGCGGGTGCCGATGCGCGTGCGCGTCGATACCAGCGATCAAAAGCTGCCGCCGCTGCGCGCCGGCATGAGTGCCGAGGTTGCGGTCGACACCGGCCATGCCCGCGGCCTGCCGCATCTTTGAGCGCCGTCTTTTAAGCGCAGCACGATGGCTAGCGAAACGACAGCAGAAATCGGCGGCCATCGCACCGCGATCACGGTGTGCGTGACATTGGCCACTTTGATGCAGGCGCTCGACACCACGATCGCCAACGTGGCGCTGCCCTACATGCAGGGCACCGTGTCGGCGAGCCAGGAGCAGATCGCCTGGGTGCTGACGTCCTACATCGTCGCCGCCGCGATCATGACGCCGCCGACCGGATTTTTGGCCGGCAAATTCGGCATCAAGCGCCTGTTCCTGATTTCGATCGGCGGTTTCACGTTGGCGTCCATGCTGTGCGGCATGGCGGAGTCGCTCACCCAAATCGTGCTGTTTCGCGTCATGCAGGGCGCGTTCGGCGCCGCGCTGGTGCCGCTGTCGCAATCGGTGCTGTTCGGCGTCTATCCGCGCGAGCGCCAGGGCTTTGCCATGGCGCTGTTCGGCGTCGGCGTCATGATCGGCCCGGTGCTCGGCCCGGTGCTCGGCGGCTGGCTGACCGAGAATTACAGCTGGCGCTACGTCTTCTACATCAATCTGCCGATCGGCATTCTCGACTTCCTCGGCATCCTGTTCTTCCTGCCGGAATCGCCGCGCAATCGGGTCGACAAACTCGACTGGTTCGGCTTCGGCACGCTGAGCGTCGCGCTCGGCGCGCTGCAGATCATGCTCGATCGCGGCCAACAGAAGGACTGGTTCGGTTCCCCCGAAATCATCCTCGAGGCGGTTGTCGCCGCTTCCGCGTTTTATCTGTTCATCGTGCACACGTTCACGGCCGAGAAGCCGTTCGTGCGGCCATCGATGTTCCGCGACCGCAATTTTTCGACCGGCCTGCTGTTCATCGTCATCATCGGCCTGACCTATTACGCCTCGATGGCGCTGCAGCCGCCGTATTTGCAGGAGCTGATGAACTATCCGGTGGTTTCGTCGGGCCTCATCATGGGACCGCGCGGCGTTGGCACCATGGTATCGATGCTGGTGGTCGGGCGGCTCGTCGGCCGCGCCGACATGCGCATCCTGCTCGCCATCGGGCTTTCACTGACCGCGTGGTCGTTCTACGCCATGACCGGCTGGACCCCCGACGTGTCGGCGCAGTCGATCATCATGGTCACCATGGTGCAGGGTTTTGGCCTCGGCTTTTTGTTCGTGCCGCTGAGCGCCGCTACGCTATCGACCCTGCCGCAGCAGCAGCGCACCGAAGGCGCCGGGCTCTACAGCCTGTTCCGCAATATCGGCTCGAGCATCGGCATCTCGGTCGTCAACGCGCTCCTGATCCGCAACACCCAGATCAATCATGCCGATATCGCGCAGAACGTCACCGCGGTGAACCGCGCGCTCGACAATCCCAACATCGCGCATTTCTGGAGCCCGTTCACCGCCGCCGGCCGCGCCGCGCTCGACGCGGTCATCACCCAGCAGGCCCAGATCATCGCCTACGTGGACGACTACAAGCTCCTGATGATCGCGACCTTGGCGGTGCTGCCGCTGCTCATCGTGTTTCGCAAGTCGAAAGGCGGCGGGCAGCAACAGCCCGTGCACGTTGGTGACGGGTAGCTGAAATCAGTTGGCCTTCGACCTTCAGTCTGACCTGTCGGAGCCAAAAAGTGATTCGCATCAATGACTTACAAAATCTTATGCACAAGTTATTGATTCTTAAAGCAGAATCGCTATATTGAGCATGCCCGCAGCGCCTTGGAGCCTTGTGCGAAGAGGAGTGCGTGGGACGCATAGGACCGCCCTTAGGCAACTAAGGGCGGTTTTATGTTGGAACGATTGCGTCTGTTCGCTTCATCGTCGCTAGTCTGTTTAGTTGAGGCTTCGGGATCGCATCGTAAATTTGGTGATGGCCTCTACCAACGCGCTTTCCTGCTAAGACGCCGCGCTCTTGCTCTAATTTCAAACGTGCCGCGTAGCAAATTAAATCAGCAATTTGCATGAAATAGGAGAGGTCAGACTTTTTTATATTCCCATCCTTTGGAAACATCGAAAGTGGAAGGTTCCTTGTCTTTCCATCTTTCCAGCCGCCGAACTTGGATCCCGTAGGAAGATACTTTTGAGCCATCCGATACAACCTGATGTATGAATTGTGCCCCTCATCGAAAAATATCATCCCATTTACGTTTGTGTAGTGACAATCATTCCTGATTCGTTGGAACAAGCTAAATAAACACGCTGCTATTCCCTCGTAACCCATAAGCTTCGATTTTTCCGTCGCAAAAGTCGTCATAATCGACCGTGCGGGAAGCCAGGTGAGAGAGTTCAATGCCTCCTTGTAAAGGCTCGTCGCCTCGACCGGGGATAAGTTACGCCAAGTCTTGTGATATTGCCCTTGGTGTTTGAGGATTTTGTAACCATGCAATTCTTCACGAAACCGGACGGAGTGGATTCGGGAGAGATGGCGCCGCCATTCAGTGGCCTTTTCGGCAAAATCATCCCAGACGAATTTCCACCCCGTTGGCGACGGTCGAAGAAAGGGAACCTTGACCGCGCTAGTAACTGCTAGCGGGTGTCGCTCGGATTCATCGATGTAGAAGATATCGATGCCGTTGGAGGAGAGCTCCATCACAACTCAACTCCGAAAGCCGAATAGCCCTGCAAACAGAAAGTCTGGCGGATGGGTTTGCAAAGCCATTATCGCGGCGAAAGCGGGAGTCCAGACGCTGCAGCGATTTCCCCCGCTTTCGGGCGAAGAGCGGAATTAAAGACGAGATGCCTTACTCCGCCGCGCCGGCAGCTTCGCGCGACTGCTCGCCCTCGGCCTTCTGCTTGGCTTCGAGGTCCTCGCCGGTCTGCTGATCGACGACTTTCATCGACAGCCGCACCTTGCCGCGTTCGTCGAAGCCAAGGAGCTTGACCTTGACCTTGTCGCCTTCCTTGACCACGTCGGTGGTCTTCTGCACGCGGCGCGGGGCGAGCTGGCTGATGTGGACGAGGCCGTCCTTGGCGCCGAAGAAGTTCACGAAGGCGCCGAAGTCCATCACCTTGACGACGGTGCCTTCGTAGATGTGGCCGACTTCGGGCTCCGACGCGATCGACTTGATCCAGTTGATCGCCGCCTTGATGGCGTCGGCCTTGGCGGACGCGACCTTGACGGTGCCGTCGTCGGAAATGTCGATCTTGGCGCCGGTCTTTTCCACGATCTCGCGGATCACCTTGCCGCCGGAGCCGATCACTTCGCGGATCTTGTCGACCGGGATCGAGAACACCTCGATGCGCGGCGCGTGCTCGCCGAGCTCGGCGCGCGCCGACGTGATCGCCTTGCCCATCTCGCCGAGGATGTGCATGCGGCCGTCCTTGGCCTGGCCGAGCGCGATCCGCATGATCTCTTCGGTGATGCCGGCGATCTTGATGTCCATCTGCAGCGACGTGACGCCGCGCTCGGTGCCGGCGACCTTGAAGTCCATGTCGCCGAGATGGTCTTCGTCGCCCAGGATGTCGGACAGCACCGCAAAGCGCTCGTCCTCCTTGATCAAGCCCATGGCGATGCCGGCGGTCGGGCGCTTGAGCGGCACGCCGGCGTCCATCAGCGACAGCGATGTGCCGCACACCGTCGCCATCGAGGACGAGCCGTTCGATTCGGTGATCTCGGAGACGACGCGGATCGTGTAGGGAAATTCGTGGTGCGGCGGCAGCACCGGATGGATGGCGCGCCAGGCGAGCTTGCCGTGGCCGATCTCGCGGCGGCCGGGTGCGCCGAGGCGGCCGGTCTCGCCGACCGAGAACGGCGGGAAGTTATAGTGCAGCAGGAACGTTTCCTTGTAGGTGCCCTGCAGCGCGTCGACGTACTGCTCGTCTTCGCCGGTGCCGAGCGTCGCCACCACCAGCGCCTGGGTCTCGCCGCGCGTGAACAGCGCCGAGCCGTGGGTGCGCGGCAGCACGCCGACCTCGCAGACGATCGGCCGCACGCTTTTGACGTCGCGGCCGTCGATGCGGTGGCCGGTGTCCAAAATGTTCCAGCGCACGATCTTGGCTTCGAGATCCTTGAACACGCCGGAGACCTGCAGCTTCGGAAATTTCGGGTTCTCGACCTCGGCCGGGCAGAAATGCGCCATGACGCGCTCTTTGGCCGCGTCGAGCGCCTTGTGCCGGCCCTGCTTGTCTACGATCGCATAGGCGGCGCGCAGATCCTGCTCGATCAGGCCGCGGATCTCGTTTTCCAGTGACGCGTTATCGGGCAGCTTGAGCTCGCGCGGTTCTTTCGCGGCCTTCTCGGCAAGCCGGATGATCGCGTCGATGACCGGCTGGAAATGACGATGGCCGAACATCACGGCGCCGAGCATGATCTCTTCGGACAGCTCCTTGGCCTCCGATTCGACCATCAGCACCGCGTCCTTGGTGCCGGCGACCACGAGATCGAGCGCGCTCTCGGTCATCTCGTCGATCTGCGGATTGAGCACGTATTCGTTGTTGATGAAGCCGACGCGGGCGCCGCCGATCGGTCCCATGAACGGCGCGCCGGACAGCGTCAGCGCCGCCGACGCCGCGACCATCGCCAGAATGTCGGGATCGTTTTCGAGGTCGTGCGACAGCACCGTCACGATGACTTGGGTGTCGCAGCGCCAGCCGTCGGCGAACAGCGGACGGACAGGGCGGTCGATCAGGCGGGAGACCAGCGTCTCCTTTTCGGTCGGCCGCGCCTCGCGCTTGAAATAACCGCCCGGGATACGGCCGGCGGCGTAGTACTTTTCCTGGTAATTGACGGTGAGCGGCAGGAAGTCGATGCCTTCCTTGGGCTCCTTGGCGGCGACCACGGTGGCGATCACGGTGGTGTCGCCGTAGGACGCGAATACCGCGCCGTCGGCCTGGCGCGCCAATCTGCCGGTTTCTAGGGTGAGCTGGCGGCCGCCCCAGTCAAGTTGCACTCGATGGATGTCGAACATTGCGTTTGTCTCTCATGGTTTTCACGGGATGTGCGAAAGCCATAAGCAAGACGGCGAGGCGCTGTCGGCGCAGCGCACAAGCTGCGCAGCCGGTCAGCGTCTGGCGATCCTGCCATGGCCCTCGGACCTTCCCTTAAGTTATGAACGGGCGACGGCCCGTTCCACAAATCGGCGGCATTTTTTGCCGTCGGGCAGGAGGCGGGCGCCTCATGCGCTCGCCCCTCGTTCAACGGCGGATACCCAGCCGTTCGATCAACTCCTTGTACCGCCGCTCATTGGTGCGGTTCAGGTAGTCGAGGATTTGCCGGCGCTGCGACACGAGCTTTAAGAGCCCGCGCCGCGAGTGGTTGTCCTTGATGTGGGTCTTGAAGTGTTCGGTCAGGTTGTTGATCCGCTCCGAGAGGAGCGCGACCTGGACTTCGGGAGAACCGGTATCGCCGGATTTATGAGCGTACGATTTGATAAGCTCCGCCTTACGCGCGGTCGTAATCGACATCGTCATCTAACCTTTCCGCCGGCTCGACCAACGATGCCGGCTAAATTGAACACGCGCTTGGGGACGATTTCGCCGCGGTCGACCTCGGCGATGGCTACGACTGCGCCACCGCAAGCAACAGCAACTGTGCCGCTGAAGATGGCAGCGTCCCGTCCGCGCAACAAGACGGCTTGGCCCCGCTGAAGCCTTGCCGCATCTGCCGGGCTCACGGCCAGCGCCGGGATGTCGTCCAGCGCGGTCTCGATCGGCAGGAGCACGTCGGCGAGGCTTTGCTCGCCGGCGGCGGCTCTATGACACAAAGTTTCGAGCCGTTCCAGCGAAATCATGTGGTCCTCGCCGAACGGCCCGACCCGGTCCCGGCGCAGCGCCGACACATGGCCGAGCGCGCCGAGCGCGCGGCCGAGATCGCGGGCAAGCGCCCGCACGTAGGTGCCCTTGCCGCATTCGGCCGCCAGCACGGCGTGGTCCGGCTCGGGGGTTTCGAGGAGTTCGAGGCGGTAAATCTCCACATTGCGCGGCTTGAGTTCCACCGCTTCGCCATCGCGCGCCAAGTCGTAGGCGCGCTCGCCGGCGATCTTTATGGCGGAAAACCGCGGCGGCACCTGCTCGATGGTGCCGATAAACCGGGGCAGCAGGGCCTGGATCGCCGCGGCGTCCGGGCGGACTGCGCTCGTTTCCGTGACCCGGCCCTCGGCGTCGTCAGTGTCGCGCTCCTCGCCCCAACGGATGGTAAACCGATAGGTCTTGCGGCCGTCGAAGACGAACGGCACGGTCTTGGTGGCCTCGCCGAGCGCGATCGGCAGACAGCCCGAGGCCAGCGGGTCGAGCGTGCCGGCATGGCCGACGCGCTTGGCCGCAAACAGACGCTTGATGACCGCGACCGCATACGTCGATGTCATGCCGATCGGCTTGTCGAGCACGATCCAGCCGTGCACGTCGCGCTTTTTGTTTTTCTTGGCCGCCTGCGGGCGCGGCGTTTCGCCGCCGCCTTGCGCCGCGTCGCGCGGCAAGGCGATGCCGGCCAGGCGTGAGGCGTCATTCATCGCCATTCTCGTGCGCGAGATCGCGTCGGACCGCAGGCGTTCGCAAAAGCTTCTCGATCCGTTCCGCTTCGTCGAATCGTTCGTCGATGCGAAAGCGAATCTCAGGCGCAAATTTCAGGTTAACGCGGCGCGCAATCTCGCCGCGCACGTAACGTTTGTTACGGTCGAGCGCGGCGATGACCGCTTTCTCGTCATGGCCGCCGAGCGGCATGACGTAGATGGTGGCGAGGCGCAGGTCTGGGCTCATGTGCACTTCAGGCACGGTGATCATGTGGCCCTCGATCACCGGGTCATGGATGCCGCCGCGCGACAGCATGTCGGCAAGCTCGTGCCGGATCAGTTCGCCGACGCGGAGCTGGCGCTGCGAGCCGCCCGGCGCCTGATCGCGATGCTGATGACGTGCCATGATTAAATTCGTTTTAAATTCGTTTTCGATTTTCGCCGCGTCATCGTCCGCGAAGGCGGACGATCCAGTAATCCCTGTCATTCAGGTGATTACTGGATGCCCCGCATGCGCGGGGCATGACACTGGGAGAGCGGCGTGAGGCTTGAACTCACAGCGTCCGCTGCACCGTTTCCACCCGATAGCATTCGATCGTGTCGCCGACTTTCATGTCCTGATAGTTCTCGAATGCCATGCCGCATTCCTGGCCGGCGACCACTTCGCGCGCGTCGTCCTTGAAACGCTTGAGCTGCGACAGCTTGCCTTGATGGACCACGACGTTGTCGCGAATGAGCCGCACGTTGGCGCCGCGCTCGACCACGCCCTCGGTGACGCGGCAGCCGGCGACATTGCCGACCTTGGAGACCTTGAAGATTTCCAGGATCAGAGCATCGCCGAGCTTGGTCTCGCGCAACGTCGGTGCGAGCATGCCCGACATCGCCTTCTTCACGTCATCGACGAGGTTGTAGATGATGTCGTAGTAGCGGATCTCGATGCCGGCCTGGTCGGCGGCTTCGCGCGCCTCCTTGTGGGCGCGGACGTTGAAGCCGATGATCGCGGCGCCCGAGGCTTCGGCCAAGGTCACGTCGGATTCGGTGATTGCGCCGACGCCCGAATAGATGACGCGCGCCGCCACTTCGCTGGTCGACAGTTTTTCCAGCGCGCCAGCGATGGCTTCGACCGAGCCCTGCACGTCGCCCTTGATGACGAGCGGAAACTCTTTGCGGCCGGCGGTCTTGAGCTGATTCATCATCTGCTCGAGCGAGCCGCGCATGCCGGTCTGCCGCGCCGCCATCTTTTCGCGCTTCTGGCGCTCGCGATAGGCGGTGATTTCACGCGCCCGGGCTTCGCTGTCGACGACGGCGAGCCGGTCGCCGGCCTCGGGCGTGCCGCCGAAGCCCAAAACTTCGACCGGCATGGACGGGCCGGCCGCGACGACCGAATGGCCGGTGTCCGACATCAGGGCGCGCACGCGGCCCCATTCGGAGCCGGCCAGCACGATATCGCCGGGCTTGAGCGTGCCGCGCTGCACCAGCACGGTGGCGACCGGGCCGCGGCCGCGGTCGAGCCGCGCCTCGATGACGGTGCCCTCGGCGGGGCGGTTCGGATTGGCCTTGAGCTGAAGAATTTCGGCCTGCAGCGCGATCACCTCGAGCAGTTTGTCGAGGTTGAGCTTCTCCTTGGCGGAAACCTCGACTTCGAGCACGTCGCCGCCCAGCGATTCGACCTGGATTTCATGCTGCAACAGATCGGTGCGAACACGCTCAGGCCTGGCGTCGGGCTTGTCGATCTTGTTGATCGCGACAATGATCGGCACCTTGGCGGCCTTGGCGTGCTGTATAGCCTCGACGGTCTGCGGCATCACGCCGTCGTCGGCCGCGACCACCAGCACGACGATGTCGGTGACCTTGGCGCCGCGCGCGCGCATTGCGGTGAAAGCGGCATGGCCGGGCGTATCGATGAAGGTGATGCGGCCGCCGGACGGCGACGTCACCTGGTAGGCGCCGATGTGCTGGGTGATGCCGCCGGCCTCTCCAGCGGCGACCTCGGTCGAGCGAATGGCGTCGAGCAGCGACGTCTTGCCGTGGTCGACGTGGCCCATGATGGTGACGACCGGCGCGCGCGGCTGCAATTTGTCCGGATCGTCGGCGACGTCGAACATGCCTTCTTCGATGTCAGCCTCGCTGACGCGGCGCACCGTGTGGCCCAGTTCCTCGGCGATCAGCTGGGCGGTGTCGGCGTCGATCGTGTCCGTGCTCTTGGCCATGTGGCCTTGCTTCATCAGCAGACGAACCACGTCCACGGAGCGCTCCGCCATGCGGTTGGCGAGTTCCTGGATCGTGATCGTCTCCGGGATCGTCACCTCGCGGATGATTTTTTCCTTGGGCTCCGCGTCGCGCAGGCCCATCTGGCGCTTGGTGCGGCGCACGAACGCTGCCTTGGAATGTTCACGCACTTCATCGGCGGCAAGCGCGGTGACGACGGTGAGCTGGCGGCGGCGCTTTTCGCCGCCGACGCCGCGCTGCGGCCTGGGTTGCGCTGGCGCCCGCACCGGAGCGCCGCCGGGGCGGCGAGTGCGCGGCGCTTCAGATTCCTCTTCGGCCTCGTTGACGCGCGCACCCTGCTTGCCAATCGTCACCTCGGCGCCGAGCCGCTTTTGCGCCAGCTCGTCGGCTCTTTTCTTGGTCGATTCTTCGCGGGCGTGGCGCTGCTCTTCCAGCGCTTTGCGTGCCGCCGCCTCGGCGCGCTCTTTCTGTTCGGCTTCACGCTGCACGCGGACTATTTCGGCGCGTTGCTTTGCCGCCTCGCGCTCCTGGACTTCGACCTGCTCGGCCTTGTCGAGGGCGGACGCGCGGGCGTCGATCTCCGCCTGGGTCAACGGCCGGAGCACGACGCCCGGCTGCTTGGGCGGCGTCTCGGTCGTTTTCGGCGGCGTTTCTTCGCGCGCGAGCGGTTTGTTTGTCGGCGTCAGCCGTTTCGCCACCGTGACGGTGCCGCCATCGGGCTTTTCGCCGGGGCTCGCGATGCGGCGCTTGACCTTCTCGACCACCACCGCCTTGCTGCGGCCGTGACTGAAACTTTGGCGCACAACGCCCTGCTCGACCCCGCCGCGCTTGAGCGTCAGCGTTTTGGTCGAGGTTACACTCAGCTTTTCACCGGTATTCTTCGTCGTTTCAGTCATACGCATCCATGTAGGCGTTCAGTCACTGCGCTGCAGCCGCGCCGGCCTTATTGCCACGATCGCTCGCACCGCCGGCCCGAAACCGCTCGAGGCGCCGCGAACGCGACAGAAACGTGTCGCTGCCGGGCCCGGCGAGCAGGGCAGCATGTACCACATTTGGGCGCCCCAATGCCAAATCCAATTGCGCCGACGTAAGGAATTCGATCATAGGCAGCGTTTTTTCCGGTGTCCGACGCCGCCACAGCGCTTCCAGTTTGCGGGCGCCGTCGGCCGAAGCCTCCGCCGCGTGCAGGAGGGCGACCACATCGTCTCGTTCCAGCGCCGTGGCGGCTTTGGCGAAGCCTGCCGCAACCAAGCCAGCCTTGCCGGCCATGGCGAGCGCATCCAGCGCGCCGCGCTCCAACAGCTGGTCGGTCCGAAGCGCAAGGTCGGCCGCCACCCGCACATCGCGCCGCTTGAAACCGCGGGCAAAGGCATGGCGCTTGACCGCCGCTTCGATCGTCTCGCGTGAAGCGGTGATCCAGACGCCGCGGCCCGGCAATTTACCCTTGACGTCGGGAACGACTTCGCCGTCCGGCCCGATCACGAAGCGGATCAACTCGTCCACTGGCCGAGCGGCGCGGGTGACGATGCACAGCCGCTCACGCTCACGGGCATGCGGCCCGCCGTCAAGTTCGGCGCCGACTTCGTCGCCGTCTTGGGCGCCGACTTGGGCCTCGTCTTGGGCGTCATCTTGGGCGACACCAGCCTCCATGTGTCGAGCCTCGGCGAACATGTCCCCGCTCCAACACTTCAGGCCTGCGCCGGGGCGGCTGCTTCGGCGGCGGCTTCCTCGGCTGGGGGCGGCGCGAGATCGGCTTCGGTGATCCAGCCGGCCTTGAGCCGGGCTTGCACGATCATCGCTTCGGCGTCATCGCGCGTCAGCTCGAAGCCGTCCAAAATGCCGGCTTGGCGCACTGCCTCGCCGTCCTTGCGCTCGGTCCAGCCGACCAGATCGTCGGTGGCGCAGCCGGCAAGGTCCTCGACCGTCTTGATGTCGTTCTCGCCGAAGCGGACCAGCATCGCGGTGGTGACCCCAGGCACCTCCTTGACCGCATCTTCGACGCCGAGCTCCACGCGCTTGGCATCCTGCTCGGCCTCGATCTTGGCCAAATAGTCGCGCGCGCGGCTTTGCAATTCGTGCGCGGTGTCCTCGTCGAAGCCTTCGATGCTGGCGATCTCCTTGAGATCGACCAGCGCCAGATCTTCGACCGAGTTGAAGCCTTCGGACGCGAGCAGCTGCCCGATCACCTCGTCGACGTTGAGCGCATCGATGAAGGTGCGGGTGCGGGTCTCGAACTCCTTCTGCCGCCGCTCCGATTCCTCCTGCTCGGTGAGGATGTCGATGTCCTTGCCGGTGAGCTGCGACGCAAGCCGCACGTTCTGGCCGCGCCGGCCGATGGCGAGCGAAAGCTGCTGATCGGGCACGACGACCTCGATGCGATCGCGCTCCTCGTCGATCACCACTTTGCTGACTTCGGCGGGCGCCAGCGCATTGACCACGAAGGTGGCGATTTCCGGCGACCACGGAATGATATCGATCTTCTCGCCCTGCAGCTCGTTGACCACGGCCTGCACGCGCGAACCGCGCATGCCGACGCAGGCGCCGACCGGATCGACCGACGAATCGCGGGACACCACCGCGATCTTGGCGCGTGAGCCGGGATCGCGCGCCACCGCCTTGATCTCGACGATCTCGTCGTAGATTTCCGGCACTTCCTGCGCGAACAGCTTTGCCATGAATTCCGGATGGGTGCGCGACAGAAAGATTTGCGGCCCGCGCTGCTCGCGGCGGACGTCATAGATGTAGGCGCGGATACGGTCGCCGTTGCGGAACTGCTCGCGCGGCAGCATCTCGTCGCGCCGCACCACGGCTTCGCCGCGGCCAAGATCGACCACCACGTTGCCGTATTCCACCCGCTTGACGATGCCGTTGACGATGTCGCTGATGCGGTCCTTGAACTCCTCGTATTGCCGGTCGCGCTCGGCTTCGCGCACCTTCTGCACGATCACCTGTTTGGCCGACTGCGCGGCGATGCGGCCGAACGGCAGCGGCGGCAGCGGATCGGCGATAGTGTCGCCGATCTGCGCGGCGGGATGGCGCTGGCGGGCGTCCTCGAGGCTGATCTGCGTGGCCGGATTTTCCACGGTCTCGACGACCAGCATGTGGCGCGACAGATGCAGCTCGCCGCTCTTGGGATCGATCTCGGCGCGCACTTCGGTTTCGCTGCCGTAGCGTGAGCGCGCGGCCTTGGCGATCGCATCCTCCATGGCGGCAAGAACGATCTTGCGGTCGATCGCCTTCTCGCGCGCCACCGCGTCGGCGATCTGTAACAGTTCCAGTTTGTTGGCGCTTACCGTCGCCATGTTCAGTCTCCGTTGGGTTGAGGCGTGCGCCGGATATGATCCGGCGCGGCATGAATTTCGCTGTCGCTCTCGGTGTCGCGGCGCGGATACGATCCGTTGCCGCCTTTGCTCCTGCGCGCGTCCTGCTTGCTCCGCCGCAGCGCCTGCGCAACCAGCGCATCGGTGAGGAGGAGCCTTGCTTCGGTCATGTCATCGATGCGCAGCAGAACGTCGGCGGGCTCGGCCCCCGGCGCTGCGCTGCGCAGCCGCACGCAATCGCCTTCGGTGCCGGCGAGTTCGCCGCGGAAGCGGCGGCGCCCCTCGATCGGGACCGCCATCTCGACTTGGGCGAGGTGGCCGGCATAGCGGTCGAAGTCGGAGCGCCGGACCAGCGGCCGGTCGATGCCGGGCGACGAAATCTCCAGGCGATACGAGCCTTCGATCGGGTCGGCGGCGTCGAAGACCGGCGAGAGCGCCCGCGAGGTCGCCTCGCAATCCTCGATCGTCATGGTGCCGTCGGGCCGCTCCGCCATGATCTGAACGGTACAGCCGGCAAAGCCCGAAATGCGCACCCGCACCAGCCGATAGCCGAGGCCGGCGAGTACCGGCTCGGCCAGCGTCGCGACGCGCGCTGCCCGCCCCGGCTCGATGATGAGCCGCGGTTCGTCGGCAAAGCTCGTAGTGGCGAAAGCGGGACCGTCGTCCATGCTATTGCGGCTGTTCATCCTGCGAACCGTCCGGCAGGTCTCCAGGTCGGCCCGAGGTAATAAAAAAGAGCGGGCCCCGGGGGAACCCACTCTCAAAACCGTTCGGATTAGCCGACCGTTATGAGGTATCCATGACGGACATGCTGAATATAGCGCTTTGCCGTGCCAAGGCAAGGGGCCCGTTGGGTTATTGGTTTAGGGATCGCTTTTGGCGGAGTTCGACGCAAGCGGTGATACGGCGCTCAGACCCTGCGGAAAACCAGAAAACACGATGCGCGGGCCTCGCGCGCCGCCTTGGCGTGGTAGCGCGTCGGCGTGAAGCCCGGCCACGGCTTGCGCCAATCGTCCGCGCCTTGCGCCGTCCATTGAAATTGCCCGGAACGTAAGAAGCGCAACAGCGTCCAGGTGGCATAATCCGCGATATCGGTGACAAAGCGGAATTCGCCGCCGCAGCGCAGGATGCGAGCCAAGCGGGCGATCATCTCATCTTGAACGAAGCGCCGCTTCCAGTGCCGGCGCTTTGGCCATGGATCGGGATGAAGGAGCTCGATGCGCGTCAGCGAAGCGTCAGGAAGCCAGGCGATGAGGCTGACGGCGTCGTCGAAATGCACGCGGATATTGCGCACCCCCCCGCTCTCGATCCCTGCCAGCGCCTTGGCCATGCCGTTGATGAAGGGCTCGACACCCAAGAAGCCGGTCGTGGGCAGGGCCTGCGCCTGCGCGATCAGCGATTCGCCGCCGCCAAAGCCGATCTCCAGCGCCACGTCTGCGACCGGCACCGGAAACAGCGTGCGCAAATCGGCAGGAGCGGGCCGAGAAATGTCGATGGCGAGATGCGGCAGCAGCGCGTCCATGAGCTGCGCTTGGCGCGGGCGCAGCTTGTGTCCCTTGCGCCGACCAAAGAATGCGCGCGATTGCTGGACGTTCGAACTCATGGCCGTCGGGCCGCGCCTTGCGGCAATCCAAGCCGCACACCGACCTTATCGGAGCGTGTTGACTGCAGGCGCGCGACTAAGAGCAGTGGCGCGAGCGCGCTTCCAATCAGCGAAACGCGCGCTTGAGCGCGTCCGCGAGATCGGTGCGCTCCCAGGAAAAGCCGCCATCCTTGTCGGGCGCCCGGCCGAAATGGCCATAGGCCGCCGTGCGCCGATAGATCGGCCGGCTCAGTTTCAACGTGCGGCGGATATGGGTCGGCCGCAGCGGAAACAACTCCGGCAAGAGTTTCTGCAGCTTGGCCTCTTCGACTTTGCCGCTGCCATGGGTATCGACGTAAAGCGACATCGGGTCGGCAACGCCGATCGCGTAGGCAATCTGGATGGTGCAGCTGTCGGCAAGCCCGGCCGCCACCACGTTCTTGGCGAGGTAGCGCGCCGCATAGGCCGCTGAGCGATCGACCTTGGTGGGATCCTTGCCGGAGAACGCGCCGCCGCCATGGGGCGCGTAGCCGCCATAGGTGTCGACGATGATTTTCCGCCCGGTCAGACCGCAATCGCCGTCCGGCCCGCCGATCACGAAGTTGCCGGTCGGGTTGACCAAAAAATCACTCGGCTTGTTCGGCATCCAGCCGTCGGGCAGCGCCGAGGCGACCGTGTCGGCGATCATCTCCTTGACCATGCCGGGATTGTATTTCTTGCCGTTGCGGGTCTGTGCATTGTGTTGGGTCGAGACCACGACCTTGGTGCAGCCGACCGGCTTGCCGTCGACATAGCGCACCGTGACTTGGCTCTTGGCGTCGGGCTGCAGGTCGAACAGCGCGCCCGAGCGGCGCTTTTCCGACAGCACCTTGAGAATCTTGTGGGCAAAGTAGATCGGCGCCGGCATGAACGAGCCTTTCTCGTAGACCTCGCTCTCGGTGCAGGCAAAGCCGAACATCATGCCCTGGTCGCCAGCGCCCTCCTGCTCGCCGGCTTTCTTCTTCTTGGCGTCGACGCCCATGGCGATGTCGGGCGATTGGCCGTGCAGCAGGACTTCGACATCGGCGCCATAGTAGGAGAAGCCGTCCTGGTCGTAACCGATGTCCTTGACCACGCCGCGCGCGATCTCGGCGATCAACTCGCGATTGACCACCGCCTTGGCGCCGTGTTTGTGGAACAGCGGCTCCTGGCCGCGGCCCTCGCCGGCGATGATGATCTTGTTGGTCGTACAGAGGGTCTCACAGCCGAGCCGCGTGTTCACCTTGCTTTCGTCGGCGATACCCAATTTCACGTCGTTCTCGATGAAGGCATCGAGGATCGCGTCGGAAATCTGATCGCAGACCTTGTCCGGATGACCTTCGGAGACCGACTCGCTGGTGAACAGGTAGTTGACACGTCCCACGAAACACTCCCCTCGTCAGGTTGGTCGCGATCGCCTCCGGCTGGCCAACAATTCGGCCGGTGCGTTGGCGGCGGCATGCCGCGCTGATCCTACACGGTTGTTGCCGCGCAGCGTAGCCGCGGTCAAGATGTGGGCGGAAAGTGGGCGCCTGCCTGGAGCGCCTGATGGCGCGGCGGGCGAACTCAGCGCTTGTCGCTGGCGGCGATTTGCTCGACGAGATCGACGATGCGGCGGCGCAGTTTTGGATCGCTGATCCGCATGAAAGCCTTGGTCAACGCCAAGCCATCGGAGGTGCCGAGGAACTCGGACACGTAGGCGGGCGAGGGGGCATCTGCGAAGCCTTCGAAGCGCGGGGTGCCCGCTACATGCGGCGCGCCTTCGAAGAAGAATTCAACCGGAACCTGCAGGATGTTCGAGATCTGCTGCAACCGACTGGCACCGATCCGGTTGGTGCCCTTTTCATACTTCTGGACCTGTTGAAAAGTCAGGCTCAACGCATCGCCAAGTTTCTCCTGGCTCATGTTGAGCATCATTCGGCGCATTCGAACCCTGCTGCCAACGTGCTTATCGATAGGATTCGGGGCCTTTTTTGCGACCATCATAACGAACTCCTATGAATCCCCTAGTATCATTAATGGGCAAAAAAATCAAAATTCGGCTTGGATATTCTGCACTTGCATATTGCTGCGCCGCAGGTTTTGGTTTCCATTCGGTTTACGTCGCGGCGTCTACTACCCATAGCTGAGCAAAACGCGTGCCGGACGCCGGCTCCCTCAGCTCTCAGACTTTTTTCGTGCCGGCGTACATGCGGCGGCGCACCACCGCGAAAAAGGCAATGGCGACGATGACGAAAGCCGTGGTGTCGCCGACGCGGGCATAGAGCGGTGCTCCAATCGGGCGCGGCAGGGGCGTATCGAGCACGCCCTCGCTGCCGAGCGGCAGCGAACTGATCACGCGGCCTACCGGATCCACCACGCCCGAGATGCCCGTATTGGCGGCCCGGACCAGCGGCAGGCCCTGTTCGACGGCGCGGATGCGCGCCTGCTGGAAATGCTGGTAGGGACCGGTGCTGATGCCGAACCAGCCATCATTGGTGACGTTGATGATCCAGCCTGGCCGGGTGCCGTCCGGCGTTACTTCGCTCGGGAAGATGGCCTCATAGCAAATCAGCGGCAGCGCCTGCGGCGCACCCGGTATTGTCAGCAACCGCCGCCGGTCGCCGGCCAAGAAGCCGTTTTGCTGCTTGGTCAGCGCCTGCAATCCGATTCGTTCAAGCAGGCGCGCGAACGGCAGGTACTCGCCGAACGGAACGAGATGAACCTTGTCGTAAAGCGCCGCGATCGAGCCGTCGTGGTCCAGCACGTAGATCGAGTTGAAGGCGTGCGGATGGGTCGGATCGAACGGCTCGGCGAGCCGCATGGCGCCGGTAATCAGCACGGTTTTGGCGGCGAGTAGCTTGGCGATCTGCGCAAGGGCATTGGGCTCGCGCGTCAAGAAGAACGGGAATGGCGATTCCGGCCAGATCAGATGCGTCGCGTCGCGAGCGCCGAGCGATTGCGGGCCGGAAGGCCGGTCCGACAAGGCGATATAGCGGTCCATGACCTGCTGCCGCGCCGCATAATTGAAACGGACGTCCTGCTGCAGGTTCGGCTGCATGATGCGCAAATGGACCTTGTCGACGAAGTGGGTCGGGGTCTGCGACAGCCGCCAGGCACCCCATCCGCCGAGGCCGGCGAGGACGGCAACGCTGAGCGCGAGCGGCAGCCAGGGCCGGCGGGTTTCCGCAGGATCGTCGGCGAGGGCAGCCGGACTCGCAAAGACGACGATGGCGATGAAAGTCAGGCCCCAAATACCGACCAATGAGGCGCTCTGCGCCAGCGCGAGGGGCGCGGTTAGCGCGTAGCCGAAAGCGTTCCAGGGAAATCCGGTCAGCACGTGCCCGCGCAGCCATTCGCATGCGCTGAGCGCTACGCCCAGAGCGAGAATGCGACTGGCGCCGGGGGTCCAGAGCAATCGGGCGACCGCCACGCCAAGGCCGGTAAAAACCGCCAACAGCGCCGGCAGGCCTATGACCGCGAACGGCATCAGCCAGCCGAACGTCCGCGCGTCGACCAGAAAGGCGAAGCCGATCCAGTACAGGCCGGCGACAAAATAGCCGAAGCCGAACCACCAGCCGGTGACGGCGGCGACCAGCACGCCGCCCCAGCGGCTGGCCGCCGCTCCGTCGATCAACCAGACCAGCACCGGAAAGGTGACAAACAGCACCGGCCAAGCATCAAACGGCGCCATGGCCAGCGCCGACAGCGCGCCGGCCGCGAAGGCGGTCAGCCAGCGCCGCCAGCCCCAAGCGAGGACGACCGCATGGACCAACCGCCTTGCCGTCACGGCGAGCGCGTGGAGTTCGGGTTGGACCGGTTAGGCTCGTCGCGTGGCGCGGCGGCACGCGGCGCCGGTGCTTTCGCGGCCGCGGCGACCTCGCGCGGCAATCCGGCGCGACGATCTTTGCGGCGATAGATCTTGACCCGCTTGATCCGGCGCGGATCGGCATCGAGCACTTCGGCCTCGAACGAGCCGGGTCCCGGCACCAGCTCGCCGCGCACCGGCACGTGTCCGGCTCTGATGACCAAATAACCGCCGAGCGTGTCGACTTCGCCCCGCGCTTCGCCGAAGTCGAACTCGTCGCCGATCACCGCCCGCACCTCATCAAGGCTGGCGCGGCCCGCGGCCAGAAACGAGCCGTCGCTCTGGCGCGTGATCGCCGGCATCTCGTCGACGTCGTGCTCGTCGGCGATGTCGCCGACGATGATCTCGACCAAATCTTCCATCGAGACGAGCCCGTCGGTGCCGCCGTATTCGTCGATGACCAGCGCCAAGTGGATGCGCGTCGCCTGCATCTTGGCTAAGAGGTCGAGCGCCGGCATCGATGGCGGTGCGTAAAGGATGTCGCGCACGATGTGCGTTGCGGCGAGCGGCGTCGTCAGATCGAGATGGGCGAAATCAAGATCGGCGCGCGGCGGCTCTTCGGGCGGCGCAGCGTTGTTCGGATCAGTGCCGGCGCGCGACGCCATGTAGCTCAGCAAATCGCGGATGTGGACCATGCCGGTCGGGTCGTCGAGCGTGTCGTTGTAGACCACCAGCCGCGAATGTCCGGCGCTCTCGAACACTCTCACCAGTGCGGACAGCGCGATGTCCTGTGGCACGGCGACGATGTCGGCGCGCGGAATCATGACGCGTTCGATTCGGTAGTCGCGCAGGCCAAGGATGTTCCTGACCATCGCGGCTTCTTCGGCAGAGAAACCGGACGCGGGCAGCGGCGCGGCAAGGACCTGTTCAAGGTCGGCGCGCGTCGTCGCCGACTTCCAGCCGAACAGAATATGCATGATGCGCGACAACAAACCCGCCGGCTGGTCATTGTCGGCGGTCGCCACGAGGGCGGGCAATCCGCGATGCTCGCTCTCGCTCGGTTCGCTGCGTGCCGGGGCTTCGCTCATCTCACTTCTGTCACTTTAATCCTACCGGCCGGCGCTTTCGCCGTCGCGCCTTGGCGCGCGATGACGCAGGCTTGCGCTTGGCCCGGTACGGGTCCGGAATTTCGAGGCGCCCCAGAATCTCTCGCTCAAGCCGCTCCATCGTCTCGGCGTCGCTGTCTCGCTCGTGATCGTAGCCGCAAAGATGCAAAAAGCCGTGGACCGCAAGATGGGCAACATGATGGGCAAACGGCTTGCCGTCTCGCCGCGCTTCCTGCGCCACGGTCTCATAGCCGAGAACGATGTCGCCGAGCAGCGGCGGCGCTGCCGCGGGCGCCTCGACCGGGAATGATAGCACGTTGGTCGGCGCATCGATGCCGCGCCATTTTCGATTGAGCAGGCGGACCGCCGAATCATCGGTCAGGACGATAGCAAGCTCAACGGCGCTTGTTGACACTTCGGCGGCCGCAGCCGCGACGGCCCGCCGCAGCAGCGGCTTGAGCCCGGAATGCTCGTTCCATTGCTCGGATTCGATTAGCACGTCGAGCCTGCATGAGCTGCGCCGCGCGCTCGGCATGTTACGGCCGCTCGCGGCTGCGCGGCGTGGCTTTGTCATAGGCCTCGACGATGCGGGCAACGAGCTCGTGGCGGATGACGTCGGCGGACGTGAACGGCACATGCGCGATGCCGGTGACGCCGTCGAGCAGGCGCACCGCCTCGGCGAGGCCCGACGTCTGTCCGGGCGGCAGGTCGACCTGGCTGGGATCGCCGGTCACCACCATGCGGCTGTTCTCGCCGAGCCGGGTGAGCATCATCTTCATCTGCATCGACGTGGTGTTCTGCGCCTCGTCGAGGATCACCGCGGCGTTCGACAACGTGCGGCCACGCATGAAGGCGAGCGGCGCGATTTCGATCTCGGTTGTCTGCAGCGCCCGCTCGACGATGCGCGGGTCCATGAGATCGAACAGCGCATCGAATATCGGCCGCAGATAGGGATCGACCTTCTCGCGCATGTCGCCGGGCAGAAAGCCGAGACGTTCGCCTGCCTCGACCGCCGGCCGCGACAGGATGATGCGATCGACTTCCTTGCGCTCGAACAATTGCACGGCGTGCGCCACCGCGAGCCAGGTCTTGCCGGTTCCGGCGGGGCCGGTGGCAAACACCAGTGCGTGGCGCTTGAGGGCGCGCACATAAGCGTCCTGAGCGGCCGTGCGCGCGCGGACGCGACGCTTGCGCAGATTGATTTCCTCGAAACTTTCGCGCGCTGCGGCAGGATCGAAATCGAACAGCGAGCCTTGCGCCATGGCGAGGCGGATGTTGCCCTCGACATCGCCCTGCAGGAGTTCGTCGCCGCGCTTGAGCCGGTCGTAGAGGCTTTCCAGGACGCGGCGCGCCTGCTCGCAGGCCTCGCGCGGGCCTTCGAGCGTGACCTGATTGCCGCGCGAATTGGCAACGACGCCGAGCCGCCGTTCGATCAGCGCGAGGTTTTGGCCGTATTGGCCGAACAGCATGGAGGCGAGGCGATTGTCGTCGAAGCTGAGCACGACTTGCGTCGCATTGTCCGGCGCGACGAAAACCGATTGATCCGTTCCAGCGGGACCGCGCGGCGGCAAATTCAAGCTCCTGCGGCGGCAAGCGCCGGCTCGCGCGCGCTTGCATGGATGAGCGTGCCGAACAGCGAGTTGCTGGCGACTTCAGTGATGCCGACGGCGGCGATGTTGCCGAGTAGCGACGGCGGCGCGCTGACCTGCACCGGCTGCAGATAAGGCGAGCGGCCGACCAACTGGCCGTCATAGCGTCCGGGCTTTTCGAACAACACGTCGAAGGTGCGGCCGACGCAGCGGCGATTGAACGCCTGCTGCTCGGCGTCGATGGCCGCCTGCAGGCGGTGCAAGCGCTCCGATTTCACCGCTTCCTCGATCTGATCCGTCATCGCCGCGCCCGGCGTACCCGGGCGCGGCGAGTATTTGAACGAGAATGCGCCGGAAAAACCGATCCGTTCGACGAGCGCAAGCGTTGCGGCAAAATCGTCTTCGGTCTCGCCCGGGAAGCCGACGATGAAATCCGACGTCAGCGCCAGGTCCGGACGCGCTGCGCGCAAGCGGTCAACGATGTCCAGGTAATCAGCGCTGGTGTGGCGACGGTTCATGGCGGCGAGAATGCGGTCGGAACCGGACTGCACCGGCAGATGCAATTGCGGCATCAGCTTCGGCAAATCGCGGTGGGCCGCGATCAAATCGTCGCCCATGTCGCGTGGATGGCTGGTGGTGTAACGCAGCCGTTCGATGCCCGCGATGGCGGCGGCGCATTCAAGGAGCTGCGCCAGCGAGTTCGTTCGTCCATTCGGTCCCGCGCCGTGATAGGCATTGACGTTCTGACCGATCAGCGTCACTTCGCGCACGCCGGCATCGGCCAGGCGCTCGATTTCGGCGAGGATTTTCGCGGCCGGGCGCGAGACTTCGGCGCCGCGCGTGTACGGCACGACGCAGAACGTGCAGAACTTGTCGCAGCCCTCCTGCACGGTGACAAAGGCCGACACGCCGCGCGCCCGTACGGCTCGCGCGCTTGGCGGCGCCAGATGATCGAACTTGTCGTCGAGCGGAAATTCGGTGTCGATGGCCTTGCCGTCACGCCTAGCGCGGGCGAGGAGCTCCGGCAGCCGATGATAGCTCTGCGGCCCGAACACCAGATCGACGGCGGGCGCGCGGCGCAAAATTTCCTCGCCTTCGGCCTGCGCGACGCAGCCGGCTACTGCGATGGTCAGCCGCCGGCCTTCCGCCGCGGCCGCCTCCTTGAGGCGGCGCACCCGGCCGAGCTCGGAATAGACCTTCTCGGCGGCCTTTTCGCGGATATGGCAGGTGTTGAGGATGACGAGGTCGGCGTCTTCGACAGCGGCGGTCTCGACGTAACCCTGCGGCGCCAGCGTGTCGGCCATACGCTGTGAATCGTAGACGTTCATCTGGCAGCCGAACGATTTGACGAAGAGCTTGCGGGGTTCGTTCATGCCGGTCGCTGATAGAGCCTAAACCTCTATTTTGGCTCGCAAATTCCGCTCAATGCGGCTGCCCTAGCTGTAACCTCTTATCGCCTTTCGGGGCGAAAAGGAATGGTCCTAATTCGCCGCCTCGATATGGGCTTCCTTGATCACCTGGCCCCATTTGGCGATCTCTGACTTGATATAGGCGTCGAATTCCTCCGGGCTAGAACTGCGGTTGCTCATGCCGAGCTGGGCGAGACGCGCCTTGGTGTCGGCCGCGGCGAGTGCCGCGCGGGCGGCGGCGTTCAGCTTTTCCAGAATTTCGTGCGGCGTTCCGGCCGGCGCGACGATGCCGAACCAGGTTTCGGCCGCGAAACCTGGGATGGTTTCCGCAACCGTCGCGATGTCGGGCGCGGTAGGCGCGCGCTGCGCACTGGTGATGGCAATGCCACGCAGCGTGCCGCCTTTGAGATGACCGGTGACCGACGACAGATTGGCAAACATCAGCGGGATCTGTCCGGCGATCGCGTCGTTGATCGCCGGCGCTTCACCCCGATAGGCGACGTGCACCATGCGGACGCCGGCGTCATGCTCAAAAAGTTCGGCGGTCATGTGCGGCGTCGTGCCGACCCCGCCGGTGCCGAAATTGATCTTGCCTGGGCTCGCTTTGGCCATGGCGATGACGTCGGCGGTCGTATGCGCGGCGAATGCGGGATTGGCCACGAGCACCAGCGGCGAAGCGCCGGTCAACGTCACGCCGGCAAAATCCTTGGCCGGATCGAGCGTGACCGTCTTGCGATACAGGATCGGGGCGACCGCGAACGTGGTTTGGGTGCCCAGCATGAGCGTGTAGCCGTCGGGCGGCGACTTCGCCACGTCGGCCGCTGCGATCATGCCGCTCGCGCCGGTGCGGTTCTCGACGACAACCGATTGGCCGAGGCTTTGGGACATTTTCGGCGCCAGGATGCGAGCGACGATGTCGGTGCCGCCGCCGGCGCCGAAGCCGACGAGAATTTTGATCGGCCGGTCGGGGTAGCTCGCGCCCAGCGCCCGGCCGCTCCCGACGGCCCAGGCCAGCACGAGCGCAACAGCCAAAGCGGCGCGCGGCCAAGCCGTCTTCATCGCAGGCTCTCCCGATCCACCCGACATGATCGGGTTTCTCGTTATCCGCGATTTACTCTAGCGAGTTTGCCGCGGCGCGTCAGCCAAGGTCGCGACGCAGCACGAGCGCCGTTGCGCCGCCAGCATAGTAGCTCGGCCGGCGTCCGGCTTCGCGAAAGCCGGCGCCCTCGTAGAGCCTGCAGGCCGGGACGTTGTGTTCGTCGACTTCGAGGAAAATGGCCCGGGCGCCGAGGCCGGCGAGGCTGCGCAAATGGTGGTCGAGCAGGGGGCGCGACAAGCCGCGGCCGCGGCGCGCCGGCGCAATGGCGACGGAAAGAATCTCCGCTTCGTCGGCGGCCAGTCGCGACATGATGAACCCGACCAGCGTGCGGCGGCTCATGGCGCGGTGGGCGATGACGGCACGATCGATGAGCAGCCGATAAACCTCGTCTTCGCCCCAGCCGCGGCCGAACGATTGGCCGTGCAGCTGCGCGATGGCAGGCGCGTCGCGCGGGCCCGCCGCTGAGACTGTCGGCGCAGCGCCGCGCAAAAATCGCGAAACGATGGTCATGAGCGGCGCGGCAATTGGGCGGCGTTTTGCGGCTGCGCGTCGGGCGCGCGCAAGTATTGCGGCTTCGGCGGCGATTGGCCCTCGGGCAGCACGGCGCCCATGCGGGCGACCCAGACGATGTCGGGGGCATCGCGCGCATCGACGCGCAATGGCGCCGGCGCGCCTTTCGGCAGCCGGTCGGCGACCGCTTGCGCCGCCGAGCCGACGACGCGCGACGGGACTTCGGCTGCGGCGCGGGCGGCTTCGCGCAGCGGCGCAAGTCGTGGCGCAATCACAAAGCGGCCGGCAGGGCCAAAGACCTGCAGATAAACGTGGTCATGCCGGGCGTCGACCACCGCGACCACCGGATTCGTGTCGTCATCGGCCAAGTGCGGCGCCGCATAAGCCGACAGCGTCGAAACACCGAAAGCCGGCTTGTCGGCGGCGAGCGCAATGCCGCGCGCCGCCGCAATGCCGACCCGCAGCCCGGTGAAGCTGCCCGGGCCGGTGGTGACGACGACGCGGTCGACATCGGTGAAGGCCAACTCGGCGCGCCGCATCAGTTCAGCGATCAGCGGCATCAGCGCTTCGGCGTGGCCGCGCGTCATCGGCAAGCTTTCGCTCGCCATCACGCCCAACACCCCGGTGTCGAGCACGGCCGCGGAGCAGGCCGCCAGAGCCGTATCGATAGCGAGCACCCGCATGGTGTTGATCGCCGTCTGCGCCGCAGCGTCTGCAAGCGCTGCCGGCCGCGGTTAGCCTGACCTCACAAAGGAATACGCGTTTACCGCCGCCCCGCCGCCCCGCCGCCGCGGCGCTCGCCGACTATACCGGGCGAACCTCGGTCACTTCGGGGACGTAATGGCGCAGCAAATTCTGGATGCCGTGCCGCAGCGTCGCCGTCGACGACGGACAGCCGGAACAGGCGCCCTTCATGTTGAGATAGACGACACCATCCTTGAAGCCACGGAAGGTGATGTCGCCGCCGTCATTGGCGACCGCCGGCCGCACCCGCGTTTCGATCAGGTCCTTGATGGTGGCGACGGTCTCGGCATCGGCGGTCTCGAAGAACTCGCCGGCGTCGTCCGGCTCGGCCTCGCCGCGGGCGATGAGTGGCTCGCCGGACATGAAATGCTCCATGATGGCGCCGAGGATCATCGGCTTGAGCTGCTGCCATTCGCCGCCGCTCTTGGTCACCGCGATGAAATCCGAGCCGAAGAACACGCCGCTGATGCCCGAAATGCCGAACAGCCGCTCGGCGAGCGGCGATTGCTCCGCCTGTTCGGCATCGCGCAAGTCGAGCGTGCCGGTTTCCAGAACGGGACGTCCGGGCAGGAACTTCAGGGTCGCCGGATTCGGTGTTGCTTCGGTTTGGATGAACATAGCTCGTTCCTCAAGGCGCCCTTGCGCCAATTTCACTCTAATACGTGGCGAATTCCGATGAAAGTTCAAGGCTGCTGGGAGCACGGCGTCCCTCCCAACCAGGTCAGCTCCGCATGCCGCGAGCCAAGTCAGAGCCTTAACCAAGTATTAATCCCTCGCATTAAACTTAAAGCAATGTTGCACCCGATCATCGAGGAAGTCTGGACCACCGGGGCCGATCCAAAGCCTTTGCGCCGGGCCCGGATCAAGGACGCCAGAGACGGCTGGAATGCCGCCTATGAGCGCGCGCGAGAGCTCGCCGCGCATTTCGACGAATCGGATTTCGTTCACGACGAGCAGCATTCTTACGCCTGGGGACGCAATAAGGACTCCAGGGCAACATACCGGTACATCGTCAAATAGCCGCCCGGCGGCGACCTTTACGTTCGCACAAGCCCGACGATATCCTTCACCGCTTTCATGGTCTCATGCGCGAGTTTCTGTGCGCGGGCGGAGCCGTCCGCCAGTATCGCGTCGATGGCGAGCGGATCGCGCAGCATCCGCTGCATCTCGGTGGTGATCGGCTCAAGCTTGGCCACGGCGAGGTCGACCAACGCGGTCTTGAACGTGGAGAATTGCGCATTGCCGAACTGCGTCAGAACGGCAGTGCGGGAGGTGTCGGCGAGCGCGGCGTAGATGCCGACCAGATTGTCGGCCTCGGGGCGATGGTCGAGGCCCTTCGGCTCGCTCGGCAGCGGGTCCGGATCGGTCTTGGCCTTGCGGATTTTCTGCGCGATGGCGTCGGCGTCGTCGGTCAGGTTGATGCGCGAATAATCCGACGCGTCCGACTTCGACATTTTCTTGGTGCCGTCGCGCAGCGACATCACGCGCGTGGCTTCGCCGGTAATCAACGGCTCCGGCAGCGGAAAGAACGCCTCGCCGAAACCCTTGTCGCGGATCGAGCCGGCAAAATCGTTGTTGAATTTCTGCGCAATGTCGCGCGACAGCTCGAGATGCTGTTTCTGATCTTCGCCGACCGGCACATGGGTGGCGCGGTAGACCAGAATGTCGGCCGCCATCAAGGTCGGATAGGCATAGAGGCCGACCGAGGCGTTCTCGCGGTCCTTGCCGGCCTTCTCCTTGAATTGCGTCATGCGGTTGAGCCAGCCGAGCCGCGCCACGCAATTGAACACCCAGGCGAGCTCGGCGTGCTCGGCCACCTGGCTCTGATTGAACACGATGTGCTTTTGCGGATCGATGCCGCAGGCGATGAAGGCGGCCGCCACTTCGCGGATCGCGCGCGGCAGCTCGGCGGGTTCCTGCCACACCGTGATGGCGTGCAGATCGACCACGCAATAGATGCAGTCGTAGCGGTCCTGCAGCTCGACGAAGCGCTTGATCGCGCCAAGATAATTGCCGAGGTGCAGATTGCCGGACGGCTGCACGCCGGAAAAAACCCGTTCCGCAAAGGCCATGCCGAAACTCCGAAAAGGCGAGCGTCCATGCCACGGCGGCGCCTTGCCCCGCAAGGGCCGGCCGCTATAGTGCGCGGCCCGCCGCTAGTTTTCAGGTTTCCCCATGGCTTCCGCCCGTTACGACGTGCTCGGCATCGGCAATGCGATCGTCGATGTGATCGCCCGCGCCGAGGAGGACTTTTTGCTCCGCCACGGCATGCGCAAAGGCACCATGGCGCTGATCGACGAGGCGCGCGCCCAGGCGATCTACGACGCCATGGGGCCGGCGGTGGAAGCTTCCGGCGGTTCGGCGGCCAATACCACCGTCGGCCTCGCCTCGCTCGGCGCGCGGGCGGCGTTCGTCGGCAAGATCAAGGACGATGTGCTCGGCCGCGCCTTCGCGCACGACATCCGGGCCGCCGGCGTGGCATTCGGCAGCGCGCCGGCCGCTTCCGGTCCTTCGACCGGGCGCTGTTACGTGCTGGTGACGCCGGATGGCGAGCGCACCATGAACACGTATCTGGGCGCCGCCCAGGATTTGCAGCCGGGCGACATCGACGCCGAAACCATCGCGGCGAGCGCCGTCATTTATCTGGAAGGCTATTTGTGGGATCCGAAGAACGCCAAGGATGCGTTCCTCAAGGCGGCCAAGATCGCACACGATGCCGGCCGCAAGGTGGCGCTGAGCCTTTCGGATGCGTTCTGCGTCGACCGCTGGCGCGACGAGTTCCTGCAGCTGATGCGCTCGCGCACCGTGGATCTCATCTTCGCCAACGAAGCCGAGCTGCACAGCCTCTATCAGTCGTCGGATTTCGACGCGGCGGTGCGGGCGTTGCGCGCCGACATCGATATCGCCGTGGTGACGCGCAGCGAGAAAGGCTGCCTGGTGATCGGGCCCGACGGCAACGAGGCGGTGCCGGCTTTTCCAGTCGAGCGCGTCGTCGACACGACCGGCGCCGGCGATTTGTTCGCCGCCGGCTTTCTGTACGGCCTCGCCCGTGGCGCCGACGACCGCACCTGCGGCCGGCTCGGCGGGCTTGCCGCGGCCGAAGTGATCCAGCACCTCGGCGCGCGGCCGGAAGCCTCGCTCAAAGATCTCGCGCGAGAAAACGGCCTGATAGATTGAGCAAGATCGGTTAGCGCCGAAAGCGCGTACTCGACGTTATCATCTTCAGCCGCGGTGCGTTGTACCGCTTTATCTCGCAAGCTTTCCACGCGCGTGCCTCTTGCGAACTCATCGTAGAGGTTGTACACAACTTTCGCGGAAATCCCTCGACAATCTCAAAAAGGAGATGAACGCCATGCCGTTCTATGGACCAGAACCTTTTGACACCGCTGAGGCTACCTACGTGTGGACAGGCCTGGGCGAGCCAGGCTTCTTCGCCGTCACGGTCAAGGGCAATGTTCGGAATTTCACCAGCGGGATCCAACTGGTCCGCGACCCGCATTGGGTCGGCGGCCTGGCCATCGATGTGATGGGCTGGACCGGACCGCTCGGCGAAGGGACGAGACCATACTCGGTCAGTGGCACGTTCCCCGGAACCTACCGCAAGGACATCGTGGTGATTGGAAGCAATAAGAGGGTGGTCGTCCAGGTGAAGGAGATACCCTTCACCACTGATGCCGAGTACATGAAAACCGCCGGGACGGTGGGTGGAGGCGGATAGGTCGGACTGGCGGAGCGCAATCCGCCAACCATCGCCACCAAACGGCGGCTTACGCCGGGCCCGCCATCGGGTCGGCCGCTTCGGGCCGGCCCGCTTGAACCCATAAAATCCGCCCTACATCTTGGTCACGCGTGCGTGCAGGAGTGCCGGCCGGCCGCCGCGAACCTCTTTGAGGCACCGCGCGATGGCGGCCGTCACTTCGGCAGGGTCCGTCACCTCCTCGCCATAAGCGCCGAACGCCTCGGCGACTTTGGTGAACGTCACCTTGGGCGCCAGATTGGCTTCGAACTGGCTCGTCTCCTTGGCTTGGCCTTCCGGAAACACGCGCAGCGTCGACTGCTTCACCGCGTTCCAGCCGGTATTGTCCATCACGATCGAGAAGATCGGCAGCTTGTATTGCTGCGACACCGCGAACACCGAGCTTGGGTTGCCGAAATAGAAACCGCCGTCGCCGGAGATTTGCACCATCAGCCGGTCGGGCGCGGCAAGCTTGGCGCCGAGCGCCATGCCGCCGGACCAGCCGAGGCCGCCGCCGCCGGAGCGCATCGTGGTGTTGGGGCGTCGCCGCGGAATCTGTAACAGCACCGCGCCCGCATTGGTGACGCCCTCGTTGAAGATGATGGCGTCGTCGTCCAGAACCTTGCCGAGCTCCGCCATCAGATAATGCGGATTGATGGCGCCGGGCTTGCCTTTGTCGCCGGCGAGTTTCGCCGCTCGCGCGATGCGCTCTTCGCGCAACGCCTTGATGCGCTCGAGCCGCGCCGCGGCGGCGGCGCGGAATTTCGGGGTCACCTTGGCTTTCAGCTCATCGAGCACCTGTTCGAGGATGCGGCCGGAATCGCCCTGCATGCGCAGATTGCCCGGAAACGTCCACATCGGCGAGCCGGGCTTGAGCGTGTCGATATCGATGTGCGCCCAGAACGATTTTTCCCTGGTTTGCACGTCGCTCGGAAACCACGGCACGTCGACGTCGACCAAAATGCCGAGGTCGGCCTGCGGCACCGCCTTGTCGGCGGCGAAGCCGACGAAGCACGGCGAGGCGTGCGAGATGTTGTTGGTCATGTTGGCTTCGTAAACCGCGATGCCGGCGAATTGCGCCAGCGCGTCGATCATCTGTGACGCCCGCTCGTTGCGCCCGGCATAGCCGGCGATCAGGATCGGGTTCTCGGCGGTGAGCAAACGCTCGGCGAGCGCCGCGACGAGCTTCGGATCGGCGCCGCCGCCCGACGTGGCGGCGAACTGATCGGCCGCATAGCGGCGGATCTGATCGGCGCTCCACGCTTGCGTCAGCGTCTCGCGCTGCATCATCAGATAGACCGGCCCGCGCGGCTCGCTCTGCATGATCGAATAGGCGCGGCGCAGCGCCTCCTTGACGACGACGCCGGACGGCAGCGTCCATTCCCATTTCAGATACGGCCGCACCAGGCTCGCCTGGTCGAACGGCTCCTGCACGAAGTGCACATAGGTGTCGCGCGAGCCGACCAGCTCGTCATTGGCGGTGTACGGCGCCTTGCCGGCCATTAGCAGCACCGGCAGGCGGCTGCGATAGGCGTTGTGCATGGCGTTCGCCGTATTGGCGGTGCCGACGTCGACATGCACCAGCACGCCCTGGCCGCGCCCGGTGACGAATGCATAACCCTCGGCCATGTGGGCCGCGGTGTTTTCATGCGGGCAGTGCAGAACGCCCGGAATTGGCTCGCCGCGTTTCTTGCGGTGCGCCATCTCCTCGATGATCGGCGCGTGGTCGGTGCCGAAATTGCAGAACAGATATTCGATGCCGAGCTCGGTGAGGCCTTCGAGAAAATAATAGGCGGCGGCGAACTCGGGAGCGTTGGTCTTGCGGGCGGTGGCTGCGTCCATGGTGAATACTCGTTGCTGAGGGAAATTCTGATAGCCTTTAGTTCGTCATTGCGAGGAGCGAAGCGACGAAGCAATCTAGAACCGCGGCGAAGTCTGGATTGCTTCGCTTCGCTCGCAATGACGAATTAAGCCACCTTGCGCTGCACGGCCAATCCGTCGAGATGCGCCAATACTTCTTCGATGTGCATCACGTCGGCGTACTTGTGATGCAAGTCGAACAGATTGACCTTGTGGCTGACGGTCGAGCGATCGTAGGTGCATTCCTCGACCAGCACATTGTGGAAGCCGTACGAATAGGCATCCACCGTCGAGGCGCGCACGCAGCCCGACGTGCTTTCGCCGCAGATGATCAGCGAGTTGATGCGTTTCTGCTGCAGGTGCGCGATCAGCGGCGTGCCGAAAAAGCCGGAGGCGCGCTCCTTGTAGATGACCAGTTCGCCCGGGGCCGGCGCCAGTTCGGCCTTGATGTCGTAGATGTCGTCGCGGCCCCCTCCTTTCCCTCCCCCGCTCGCGGGGGAGGGAAAGGAGGGGGCGCGGTTGGTCGATTGCACGCCGCCGGTGTCGACGTGCCGCGTCGTGTAGATGACCGGCACGCCGGCGCGCCGCGCCGCGGCGAGCAGTTTTTGCGTCGGCGGCAAGGCCTTCCAGGCATGCTCGCCGCAGGAGCCGGAGAATTCGCGATCGACCTCGCGCACCGGCCGGTCGCCGCCCTGATAGGCCTTGTTGTACAGATCGATGGCGAGCACGGCCGGATTGTCGCCCACATAGGTCTTGCGCCGATAGGCTTGGTAAATCGCGATCGTGTCGGCGTCGATGATGTCCTTCCAGCAGTGATCTTCGAAGTCGCGCGCCATGCTTTTGGCTCCTGCCTGACGAGCGGACCATACCATCCGGTTTCACGCTTCGCGAGCCGAGGACCGGCAAAAACGCATGGCGCCATGCCGGCGCGCGATGTGAGGCGACTGCTTCGGAGCGAAGTTGAACATTGACAAGCAGGGCAGCCGCTCACTCCAAACGTACGTTCTTTGAAAAATCATAGTCGGCGGCGTAGTCGCACTCATAGACCTGCAGCCGCCGGCGCTTGTCGTGCCCGGCAAAAATCCGGTCGAGGAAGGCACGCTGCAGCGCCCAGGCGGCTTCGGCCGCTTCGCGCCGGTAGCGGCCCGGCATGGTGTCGTTGAGCCAGCCATGCGGGGCGCCGGCGAATACCCTGATGGTGTAGGTCTTGTCGTGGCGCTCCAGGCTGTCGCGGAAGCGGCGGACGTCGGTAAGCGAAATCAAGTGATCGGCCTCGCCGAAAATGCCGAGCACCGGGCATTCGACCCGGGCCAGCATGTCGTCGAGCGGCTTCATGTAGCGGTCGCTCGGCTGCCATTCGCGCGCATTTGCCGCGCCGTACCAGACCAAAGCCGCCGCGATACTCTGCCGCTCGGCGGCAAACACCAGCGGATGGCGGCCGGTCTGGCAAACCCCCATGACGGCGATTTTTCCCGCATCGATCCGCGGCAGCGCTGCGAGTTCCCCCACCGCGCTGTCCAGGTACGCGATGGCTTCGGCATCCTTGAGCGGATAGCCGACGCCGCCACGATGCAGCGCATCCTGGTCCGGATGCTTGTAGAAAAAATCGGGCGCCAGACAGGCGAATCCCTCGCGGGCAAAGCGCTCCGCGAGATCGCGGGTGTGCTTCACCAATCCATAGCGCTCATGCATCAAGACGACGGCGCCGACTTTGCCTTCGCCGGCCGGCACGGCGAGGAAAGCCGGTAAACCTCCGGTGCAGCGCAGCTCCTTCGTCACGATCTCAGCCACGAGTTCTTCTTCCTTCCTTCTTCCTTCCTCGCTGCGACGCAGTTGCGCGCGCCGCGCGATGCTAGAGCGGTCAAAGTTCCATTGCCATGCTGAATAGCGGGGATTTTCGCCTCCCGGAACATTTGTTCTCGAACTCTTGCCACAATGACCCCTCATGACTGCCCGCGATTGAGGGAAAGGGTCTACTCATGACATGGCGGACCATTCTGGTCGGCGCACTCGCGTCGGCCTTGCTTAGCGTTACGGCATCGTCGATGGCCTCGGCCGAGGTGCGAATCGGCGGCGATCCGGGAGGTGAAGTTTCCTCCTACATCCAAAAATATCAGCAGATTCGCGAATCCGGCGAGCGCGTCGTCATCGATGGGCCATGCCTCTCCGCGTGCACGCTGGTGACCGGAATCGTTCCGCGCGACCGCATCTGCGTCACGGAGCGCGCGATGCTCGGCTTCCATGCGGCCTCGTACTATGACGATGTGTCGCGCTCGCTGGTGCCGACGCGCCGCGGCAGTCGCCTGGTGATGAGCTTCTATCCGCCCGAGATCCGCCGTTGGATCAATCGTCGCGGCGGCCTGACGCCGCGGCTGATGATGTTGCGCGGCCACGACCTCGCCTCGCTCTACAATATCTGCCGCTGAAGTTGCTCGGCGCCAGCCGGGCGACGGCCGCTGGAGGCGCGGACCTCAGCGGCCATTTGGCGAGTTGTCGTCCCTCCTGTTTGGGCCTATCTAGGGCCCATGTCCCAGGCTGCCGCATCGCGTGTACTGTCGCGTCGGCCGTTGTTAGCGGCCGGCGGTGCCGTGGCGTGCGTGCTGGCCGGCACGCTCGTGCTCTGGGCTCATTACGGCACCGCGGTGTTCTTCGAGACCGTACGCGCCGGCTTCATCGCGTGCTTTGGCTAAGATGAGCGAAGCTGCAGACAGCAAGACGCCTCGTATTGTCCTTTTGCTGGCCGCGTTCTTGACCGGCCTTGCCGTCATTCTGGCCGCCATTTTCGTCGTCGGTGGATTGTCGCCGACGCCTGGTCGCGGCACCGTCGCGGTCGGCGGGCCATTCCATCTCGTCGATCAAAACGGCAAGCCGTTCAGCGATCAGGACATGAAGGGCAAGCCGTATCTCGTGTTCTTCGGCTACACCCATTGCCCCGACATTTGCCCGACCACGCTGTTCGACATGTCGCAGTTGATGCGCAAGCTCGGTCCGGATGCTGACCGCATCGGCGCGCTGTTCATCACCGTGGATCCCGAGCGGGATACGGCGGCGGTGCTTAAAGATTATATGGCGAGCTTTGACCCTCACGTGCGCGGATTAACCGGCGCGCCTGCAGCCATCGAACAGGCGATCAAAGATTACCGGGTCTATGCCAAAAAGGTGCCGCTGCAGGGCGGCGATTACACGATGGACCACACCGCGCTGGTCTATCTGATGAACAAAGACGGCCGGTTTGTCGCGCCATTCGACATGCAGCGGACCGCGGATGTCGAGGCCGCCGAGATGCGGCGGTACTTTTAACCATGAGTCGTGGAATCGGCGGCGGCAATCTTTTCGGCAATGGCGCTATCCTTTCGGCTAGAATCAATAGGGCTATCCTTTCGGCTAAAAGATGTAAAAAGGCGGTGCGTTTACCTGGTTTTGGGGCTATCAAAAGGTTGTGTATAGCTCTCTGGTAGAACCGCAAGGGCTCTGCTAAGGAGAATCACGTGAGGCAAAGGAGTGTTGAGCATGGGCGGCAAACGGGCAAATAACGTCGACGTGGCGGTCGGTCACCGCATCCGGCTGTTTCGTCTCAATGCTGGGTTGTCCCAGACCGAGCTGGCGGACCAGATCGGCGTCACCTTTCAACAGGTCCAGAAATACGAAAAAGGCGTGAATCGCGTGGGGGCTGGCCGACTGACTCAGATCGCCGCAGCCCTGAACGTGCCGATCACGGCCTTTTTCGAAGGCATGACCAGCGGTTCTAAGAGCCGGTCGGAAGCGGATTCGCTCGCCGAACTGATGACGGCGCCGCGGGCTTTTAAGCTTCTCGACGCGTTTTCCGAGATCACCGATCCGGCGCTGCAAACCGCGATTTTGTCTCTGGTCCAGTCGATCAGCGCGCGGCGGTCCGGGACGCACAAATAGTCTCGGCTGCGTTCACTGGTTGTAGCGGCAACTCACCGCGAAGGCGAGGACGTTGCAGTGTCGCCCGCGCCACGTTGTGTCGCGTTCACGACACAGGGTTGAGTTGCCCAGCTTCTCACCAAATCCCGGTAGCTGGATCCGCTGGGGTGGCCGCGCAAACCGCTGCCCGAATCGCAGCGCATGATCAATCGCATGGCAACATCTCGCCGCTTTCCCTGGCCGGCCGGTGTGCTCGTGACATTGCTCACCGGCTTCGCCTGCGCCCTCGCGCAGAGCGGACCGTTCCCGGCGAGAGCTGACGAAAGCGGCGCCGCGGCGCAGCGCACGGTGGTCGTGCCCGGCTTCTGGGATCCGCGCCGGCGCCCCGAGCGCCCCGATGTGTCGCGCTTGGCGAGCATTCGCTTTCTCACCGATCTCGACTACCCGCCGTTCGACTATGCGGGGCCTGACGGCAATCCGGCCGGCTTCAATGTCGATCTCGCCCGCTTGGCCTGCGCCGAAATCAAACTGCCCTGCACCATCCAGGCGCGGCCGTTCGAGACGTTGCTTGACGCGCTCGACGCCAATCAAGGCGATGCCGTAATCGCCTCGATCGCGGCGAATGCCGAAACGCGCAAGCGCGCCGATTTCACCGACCCGTACTACCGCACGCCGGCCCGCTTCGTGGCGCGTGCCGACAGTCCGATTGGCGACGTGTTGCCGGAGCTGGTGGCCGGCAAAAAGATCGCCGTGGTCGCCGGCACCGCGCACGAGGCCTATCTCAAGCAGATGTTCACCCAGGCCGAGGTGCATTCGTATCCGAACGCCGCAGCGGCGCGCACCGCTTTGAAGAACAAGGAGGTCGATCTGTTGTTCGGCGACGGTGTTGCGCTGTCGTTCTGGCTCAACGGCACCGACTCCGCCGGCTGCTGCGCCTTCCGCGGCGGCCCGTTTCTCGACAGCCGGTTTTTCGGCGAAGGCGTCGGCATCGCAGTGAAGCGCGGCAACGATGTTCTGCGCCAGGCTCTGAACTGGGCGCTGTTCCGGCAATGGGAAAAGGGCAGCTTTACCGATTTGTGGCTGCGCTACTTCCCGATCAGTCCGTTCTGAAAGCTTGCGAGCGCGAGCGCCGTCGCCGGCAGCGGACGGCACCCGCTGTCTCTCCGCACATGCGGCGCCGTTTGACGCGCCACGCGCCGCTTCCTAGTGTCCGCGCGCCTTAAGAGATGACGATGGCTGCCGCCACCACCGAGCTTTCGCCAAACCTGCGCGAGCTGGCCGAGCACTCGAACGCCTGGCCGTTCGAGGAGGCGCGCAAGATCGTGGCGCGGCTGAAGCGTACGCCCAAGGACGAAATCGTCTTCGAGACCGGCTACGGGCCGTCCGGGCTGCCGCACATCGGCACGTTCGGCGAGGTGGCGCGCACTTCGATGGTGCGCCACGCCTTTCGCGTGCTCAGCGACGACAAGATCAAGACCCGGCTTGTCGCGTTCTCCGACGACATGGACGGCCTGCGCAAGGTGCCCGACAACATCCCCAACAAGGAGATGGTGGCGCAGCATCTCGGCAAGCCGCTGTCGCGCATTCCCGATCCGTTCGGCACCTACGAAAGCTTTGCCGCGCACAACAACGCGCGGCTGCGCTCGTTTCTCGATCAGTTCGGCTTCGATTACGAGTTCTTGTCGGCGACCGCCTGCTACACGTCCGGCCGCTTCGACGCCGCGCTTTTGAAAGTGCTCGAGCGCTTCGACGAGGTGATGGCGGTGATGCTGCCGTCGCTGCGCGAGGAGCGCGCGCAGACCTATTCGCCGTTCCTGCCGATCTCGCCGACGACCGGGATCGTGCTGCAGGTGCCGGTGGTCGCGCACGACGCCAGGGCGGGTACCATCACCTATGAGGCTCCCGACAGCGGCGAGCGCGTGACCACGCTCGTCACCGGCGGCCGCTGCAAGCTGCAATGGAAGCCGGATTGGGCCATGCGCTGGGTCGCGCTCGGCGTCGACTACGAGATGGCCGGCAAGGATTTGATCGATTCGGTAAAACTGTCGGCGAAAATCTGCCGCACGCTCGGCGGCACGCCGCCCGAGGGTTTTAACTACGAGCTGTTTCTCGACGAGAACGGCCAGAAGATTTCCAAGAGCAAAGGCAACGGGCTGACCATCGAGGAATGGCTGCGCTACGCCAGCCCCGAGAGTTTGTCGCTGTTCATGTATCGCGAGCCGAAGGCCGCCAAGCGGCTCTATTTCGACGTGATCCCGCGGCAGGTCGACGAGTATGCGCAATTGCTCGAAGGCTATGCGCGGCAGGCCGCGCGCGACCGCCTCGCCAACCCGGTCTGGCACATCCATGGCGGCGCGCCGCCACCGGCCGACAATCCGATCTCGTTCGCCATGCTGCTGTCGCTCGTCACCGCGTCGAACGCGCAGAACGCCGACACGCTGTGGGGTTTCATCGGCCGCTATCGTCCGGGCGTGACGGCGCAAACTCATCCACGGCTGGCGGCTCTGGTCGAATACGCCATCCATTATTTCCACGACTTCGTGCTGCCGGCCAAAAGATATCGCGAGCCGACGGCCGCCGAGCGCGCCGCGCTCATCGACCTGCGCGACGCGCTATCGCAGCTGCCGGCCGATACGCCGGCCGAGCAGATCCAGAACGTCGTCTATGAAGTCGGCCGCCGCGAGCCGTTTTTGGACCACAACAAAAAAGCCAAGGACGGCAAGCCCGGCGTCGCGCTCGACTGGTTCAACATGCTCTATCAGGTGCTGCTCGGCCAGGAGAAAGGCCCGCGCTTCGGTTCGTTCGTCGCCGCCTACGGTCTGCAGAACACGATCGACATGATCGACGGCGCGCTGGCGAGGTCGGCGTGAACGATTCTTCGTCTTGCTACTGGCTCGCCCACACGATGCGCGCGATCCACAGCACCTCGGCGGCCGGCACCGTGCGGTCGGCGTGCTGGGCGTTGAGCGATTTCAGCTCCACCAACTTGCCGATACGGCGCTTGAGTTCCTTGGCCATGACCTCGCCGGAGCGGGTACGGACCACGACACGGTCGCCGCGGCGAATCGGCGCCGACGGCGACACCACGATGACGTCGCCGTCGCGGTACGCCGGCTCCATCGACTGGCCGGAGATTTCGAGCGCGTAGGCATGCTCGTCGTTGAGCGCGGGAAACGCGAACTCGTCCCAGCCTTCGCCAGCCGGAAAGCCGCCGTCATCGAAGTAGCCGCCGGCGCCCGCCTGGGCGAAGCCGATCAGCGGCACTGCGCGCGGCGCGGCGACGCCGGGCTGTTCGATCAGCCCGACAAAAACATCGAACGGCGTGCCGGTCGCGGCCAGCGCCTTGGCGATCGATTCGGTCGACGGCCAGCGGGCGCGGCCCTGCGGCGTGATGCGCTTGGATTTGTTGAACGTGGTCGGGTCGAGACCGGCGCGCTTCGCCAGCCCCGAGGCGGAAAGGCCGGCGCGAGCGGCCAGACGATCGACGGCCGACCAGACTTGGGCGTGAGTAAGCATCCGATGGTTCTCTCCGTGGGCGGCCCGGCGGCAGCCGCATAGCTTTTCGAACTATGATAGGAATTTATTACCTCTATATTCAAGCCCTGGCCGGGCGTCCAGCGCTGCTCGGATCGGAGCCTTGAAGCCGGCATGAGCCGCCGATATAGGCTCGGCCGAATCAAGGGCGCGTGCGGGTGACCACGGTCTACAAAATCTGTGAACAGCGCTTGTGGCAGGCGGCCGAGGCGGTCGGAGAATTTTGCGGGTCGGCCGACGACGCGCGCGACGGCTTTATCCACTTCTCGACGGCCGACCAGCTTGCCGATACGGCGGCTAAGCACTTCGCCAAGCAGTCGGGCTTGCTTCTGATCGCGGTCGACGCCAGCCGGCTCGGTGCGCAACTGAAATGGGAGCGCTCGCGCGGCGGGGCGCTGTTCCCGCACCTTTACGGGCCGTTGCGGCTCGATGTGGTGCGCTGGGTGCGGCCGCTGCCGGATGAGATTGGGGGCCGGCGGCAACTGCCGCAGCTCGAGGCGGAGCCACAATCGTGATTGGCCTGTTCGATCGTCTCAGCCGGCCGTTCTTGCATGCGCTCGATCCGGAAGACGCTCACGGACTCGCCATCCGGATGCTGAAATTCGCGCCGCTGCCGCCGGCCGTGTCGGACGACCGGCGGCTGGCCAGTCGCGTCTTTGGTCTCAATTTCAAAAATCCCATCGGCATGGCCGCCGGATTCGACAAGAACGCCGAGGTGCCCGACGCGCTGCTGCGGCTTGGCTTCGGCTTCGTCGAAGCCGGCACCGTGACGCCGCTGCCCCAGGCCGGTAATCCGCGGCCGCGGCTGTTCCGGCTCGATGCCGATGGCGGCGTCATCAACCGGCTCGGCTTTAATTCGCAGGGCGCCGACGCGGTTCTGGCGCGGCTTGCGGCGCGCGCCGGTGCCGGCGGCCTGGTCGGCGTCAACATCGGCGCCAACAAGGACGCGTCCGATCGTGTCGCCGATTACGTCCGGCTGATCGAGCGCTTTGCCCCGGTCGCGAGCTATGTCACCATCAATATCTCTTCGCCCAACACGCCCGGCCTGCGCAACCTGCAGCAAGCCGCCGTGCTCGACGATCTGCTGGCGCGCGTCGTCGATGCGCGCGAGCGGGTGACGCGCAATGCCGGCCCGACGCCGGTCTTGCTGAAAATTGCGCCGGACCTGTCGCTCGCCGATCTCGATGATGTGGTCGGCATCGCCCGCGCCCGGCGCGTCGACGGCATGATCGTCGGCAATACCACGGTGGCGCGGCCGGCGAGCTTGCGCGAGACGGCAATCGCCGGCGAAGCCGGCGGCCTGTCGGGACGGCCGCTGTTGCCGCTCGCCAATCGTATGCTGGCCGAAACTTACGTGCGGGTCGAAGACGCCTTCCCGCTGATCGGCGCCGGCGGTATCGATTCCGGCGAAAGCGCGCTGGCAAAGATCCGCGCCGGCGCAAGCCTCGTTCAAGTCTATTCCGGACTGGTGTTTCGCGGTCTGGCGCTGATCGGCGAAATCAAGACCGCGCTTATTGCCGCGCTCGAAACCGAGCGGCAGGATGGGCTGAAGGAATTCATCGGCGCCGATGCTGCCGCCATGACGGCGGAGGCGTGGCCGAGCTAAACTCAAAATCGATTACCGGAGGATGGAGATGATCGATTGCTATACGTGGACAACCGACAACGGCTACAAGCCGCGCGTGATGCTGGAGGAGACTGGGCTCGAGCACCGCATCGTTCCGGTCAACTTGCGCGAAAAAGCCCAGATGGCGCCGGAGTTCATGAAAATCAGCCCCGGCCACAAGATTCCGGCGATCGTCGATCATGACGGGCCGGGGGGTGCTCGCGTCACGCTCTGCGAGTCCGGCGCGATCCTCAAATATCTCGGCGAGAAGTCAGGCCGGTTCTATCCGGCCGATCCGGTGGCGCGCGTCAAGGTCGATCAATGGCTGTTCTACGGCTCGGCGACGTTCACGACGCTATCGCAGCAGTTTGGCCACTGGACCATCCGCTCCCCCGTCAAGGCGCCGACCGCGCAGGCGCACTACGACGCAAACCTGCGCGACATGCTCGGCATCCTCGACCGCCAGCTTGCGAGCAGCGAATACGTCGCCGGCGATTATTCGATCGCCGACATGACCATGTATTCCGACGTCCATCTGCACGGCGTCAATGACATCGGGCTCGACGAGTATCCGAACGTGCGGCGCTGGCACGATGCGATTGCGGCGCGGCCGGCGGTGCAGCGCGCTTGGGGGCCGTTCCCCAACTGACCTGAAACGAGCGGTGTGCCATGACGACGTTCAAGATGTTTGCTGCTGCGGTGCTGGCGGCGAGCCTTGCTGCGGCCCAGGCGAGCGCCGCCGAGCCGGCAGCAAAACTGTTCAGGCTGTCGTCGCCGGCTTTTGCCGACAACGCGGCACTGCCGCTCAAATACGCCGGTGGTACGCTGTGCGGCCAAGATAGCCGTGGTGGCAACATCTCGCCGCCGCTTGCGTGGTCGGATCCGCCGGCCGGAACCAAAAGCTTTGCGGTCGTGATGATCGATCCGGATGGACGGCGCGGCCTCGGCTCGGTGCATTGGGTCGCCTACAACATCCCAGCGAGCCGCTTGGGCTTGCAGGCGGGCGAGGGTGGCGCGCCGCCGCCCGCTGACATTACGCCCGGAAAGAACTCGCGCGGCACGCCCGGTTACACCGGGCCGTGCGGGCCGCCGGCCGACGCACCGCATCATTACATCATCGACGTGCTCGCGCTCGATCTGGCGCCGGGCGCATTAGCTGCCGGACTCGATCGCGACCAGCTGTTCCAGGCGATTGCCGGGCACAGCCTCGGCCCGGCGAGTCTCGTCGTGCGCTATCGCCGCGAGCCCTAAGCGCCGCGCGGCAACAAACAAACGACGCGGTGTTTTGCCGGAACTTAGCAACCGCTTCAGCGTTCTCCACTGGACCTAAGAAACCAAATGGAGAAGCGTCGTGGGATTTGGCCGCGGATTGTTGCTCTGGTTGATCGGAATACCGATCCCCATCATCATTTTGATCGCTATCTTGATGCACCACTGAACGCGCGCACCTGATAAGCGCATCCGGAAATCTTCGCTGACACCGCGTTAGCGCAGCGCCGCCCCAGGCGCGGGCGTCAGCGCCGGCTGCAGCACCGGCATCAGCCGGCGCCGCTCGCGGCGCGCCGGAATCGCGCGATAGACCTGCTTGGTCGCTTCGACGATGTGAACGCCGGCGAACGGCGCCGACAGTGTCGCGCCGGTACGCTCCCAGGCGACGGAAGAGCGCAAAAACCAGCCGCGCGCGATCGGCGGCACGTAGAGTGCTTCGCCCCAGCCGGTCGGCGTGAAAAACGTCTCGCGCAGGAGCTGCGTGATCTGCGAGCGCGAGTACGGCCGGCCGTAGCCGAACGGCGTCGTGTCCATGCGCGCCCACAGCCCGCGCCGGTTGGGCACCACCGCCAGGAGCCGCCCGCCCGGCGCCAGAACCCGCCACACCTCGCGCAAGAGCTCGGGCGCACCCGAAGATATTTCCAGCGCGTGCACCAAGAGCACGCGGTCGACCGCCGAATCGGTCAGCGGCCAATCGTCCTCTTCGACCAGCGCCGCCAGCGCCGGCCGCGTCGAGGGCCAGCGCACCACGCCCTGCGGTGCCGGCATCAGCGCCAGGCAGCGCTCGGCTTCGCCGCGGAACAGGCCGAGATACGGGGTGGCGTAGCCGACGCCGACCACGCGCTGGCCGCGCGTGTCCTTCCAGCGCGCGCGAATACCGCGGCCGATAAAGCGCCGGGCAACGACGCCGAGCCGCTGGGCGTAGAAGTTGCGCAGGTCGACAACGTCCATGAAGATTAAATAGCACGGATCGGGCGGTTATTCCGGGCTTAGGGCCGTCCCACCGGCCCTTGCGGGCGATGGTTCGGAACGCCTACTTTGAGTAATTGCGTTACGAATACGGGCTCGTGGGGCTCACAACCCGCACCTTGGTGAGACATGCCGGCACAAACCCATCTGTTTCTCTGCCTGAAGGACAATTTCGGGGTGCTGCTGCACGATCCGCAGAGCGGCGCCACGGCGGCCATCGACGCGCCGGAAGCGGCTCCGATCGAGGCGGCGCTGCAAAAAACCGGCTGGCGCCTCACCGACATTCTGGTGACGCATCACCATGCCGATCACACGCAGGGGATCGGTGCGCTTAAGGATCGTCACCATTGCCGCGTCGTGGCGCCGCGCAACGAAGCCAAGCGCATCGCCCATATCGACGAAACGGTGGGCGAGGGCGACAAAGTCAAGGTGGGTTCGCTGGAAGGCCGCGTCATCGATACGCCGGGCCACACCGCCGGACACATCTCCTATTTCTTTCCAGCCGATAAACTCGCCTTCGTCGGCGACACGCTGTTCTCCATCGGCTGCGGCCGCGTCATCGAGGGCAATCCCGAGATGATGTGGAATTCGCTCCTCAAGTTGCGCGGCCTGCCCGACGAGACGCGGTTCTATTGCGGCCACGAATATACCGACGCCAATATCCGCTTCGCCAAGACCGTCGAGCCGAACAACAAAGCGCTCGCGGCGCGCGCCGACGAGGTGACGAAGCTCGTCGCCGCGCATCAGTTCACGATCCCGGCGACGATCGGCGCCGAAAAGGCCGCCAATCCATTTCTGCGCGCCGACAATGCCGAGCTCGCCAAATCGCTGGGTCTTGGCGGCAGCCCGGCCTGGAAAGTGTTCGCGGAAATCCGCGAGCGCAAGAATCGATTTTGATCGCCAAGGATCTTTCAGCCGCGGACGTTATCCGGTTGCTCGAGCTGAAGCCGCATCCGGAAGGCGGCCATTTTCGCGAAACATTTCGCGACACGCGTAAAGTCGACGACGGCCGCGCCGCCTCGACCGCGATCCTGTTCCTGCTCGCGCGCGGGGAACGCTCGCATTGGCACCGCGTCGACGCCGTCGAAGTCTGGCACTATCACGCCGGCGCGCCGCTTAAGCTCTCGGTGGTCGACGGCGCGACGGAGCAGATCTTCCGGCTCGGCGCCGCTATCCACGCCGACGAGACTCCGCAGGTTGCCGTCTCGGCGCGCGCCTGGCAGGCGGCCGAGAGTCTTGGCGACTGGACGCTGGTCGGCTGTACCGTGGCGCCCGGCTTTGACTTTGCCAAATTCGAGCTGGCGCCGGACGGCTGGGAGCCAGGCACATGATTGTCATCGTCCGCGCAAGCGGACGATCCAGTATCCTCATCGAATTGAGCAAGCGCTCAGCGCCCCGATTACTGGATGGCCCGCCTTCGCGGGCCATGACAATCAAACAAAATATTGCCCGCCGTTCGCGGTCAGCGTAGCGCCGGTAATGAGGCCGGATTCGTCGGAGGCGAGGAACACCACGCAGCGCGCGATCTCTTCGGGCTCGCCCAGCCGGCCGATCGGAATCTGCGGCAGGATCGATTTCTCCAGCACGTCCTTCGGCACCGCCTGCACCATCTCGGTGTTGATGTAGCCCGGACAGATGGCGTTGACGGTGATGCCGGCGCGCGCCCCTTCCTGCGCCAGCGCCTTGGTGAAGCCGAGCTCGCCCGCCTTGGCGGCCGAATAATTGACCTGCCCCATCTGGCCCTTCTGGCCGTTGATCGACGAGATGTTGACGATGCGGCCGAATTTGCGCTCGCGCATGCCCTCGATGACTTGCCGAGTCATGTTGAACAGCGAGCCGAGATTGGTGTTGATTACCGCGTTCCAGTTGTCCGGCGACATGCGGTGAAACATGCCGTCGCGGGTGATGCCGGCATTGTTGACCAAGATCTCGATCGGCCCGAGCTCGCCTTCGACCTGTTTGACGCCGGCCGCGCAGGCGTCGAACGACGACACGTCCCATTTGTAGACGGCGATTCCGGTTTCAGCCTTGAATTTCTGCGCAGCCTCGTCGTTGCCGCCGTATGTCGCCGCCACCTTGTAGCCGGCCGCTTTCAGCGCTTTGGAAATCGCCGCGCCAATACCGCGCGTGCCGCCCGTGACCAACGCAACGCGGGCCATGCTGTCCTCCCTTCTTCTTCGCCTTCTCCGCGCTTGCGGTGAGAAGGTCGGGATGAGGGGGCGCCTCCGCTGGGTTCAGAATTGCGGCGGCGACCCGTCGCCCTCGCTCCCCCCGATCAAGTCGCGGGTCGCTCGACCTCTCCCCGCACGCGGGTAGAGGTGATGTTACCGCTCGACGCACATCGCGATGCCCATGCCGCCGCCGATGCACAGCGTCGCCAGTCCCTTCTTGGCGTTGCGCTTGCCCATTTCGTAGAGCAGCGTCACCAGAACACGCGTGCCCGAGGCGCCGATCGGATGGCCGATGGCGATGGCGCCGCCGTTGACATTGACCTTCTTGGTGTCCCAGCCGAGGTCCTTGTTGACCGCGCAGGCCTGCGCGGCGAACGCCTCGTTGGCCTCGATCAGGTCGAGGTCGCTGGTAGACCAGCCGGCCTTTTTCAGCGCCGCACGCGACGCCGGAATGGGCCCGGTGCCCATGATCTTCGGATCGACGCCGGCGTGCGCCCAGGAGACGATGCGGGCGAGCGGCGTCTTGCCGAGCTTGGCGGCTTCGCTCGCCTTCATCAGCACCACCGCGCCGGCACCGTCATTGATGCCGGAGGCGTTGCCGGCGGTGACGGTGCCTTCTTTGTCGAACGCGGGCCGCAGCTTGCCGATCGCCTCCAAGGTGGTGCCGTGCTTCGGGTACTCGTCGGCGTCGACCACGATGTCGCCCTTGCGGGTCTTTACCGTGACGGGCGTTATCTCGTCCTTGAATTTGCCGGCCTTCTGCGCCGCCTCGGCCTTGTTCTGCGAGCCGACCGCGAACTCGTCCTGCTGTTGGCGGGTGATCTGCCACTGCCGCGCCACGTTCTCGGCGGTGTTGCCCATGTGGTAGCCGTTGAAGGCATCCCACAGACCGTCCTTGATCATGGTGTCGATCATTTCGAAATTGCCCATCTTCACGCCGCCGCGCAGATACGCGCAGTGCGGCGCGACGCTCATCGATTCCTGGCCGCCGGCGACCACGATCTCGGAATCGCCGTTGAGAATGGCCTGGTAGCCGAGCGCCACCGAGCGCAGCCCCGAGCCGCACAGCTGATTGACGCCCCAGGCCGGAATTTCGACCGGTACGCCGGCTGCGACCGAGGCTTGGCGCGCCGGGTTCTGACCTTGGCCGGCGGTAAGGATTTGACCCATGATCACTTCGGAAACGCGCTCCGGTTCGACGCCGGCGCGGTCGAGCGCCGCCTTGATGGCCGTCTTGCCCAGTTCGTGGGCCGGCAGCGTCGCGAATGCGCCGTTGAAGGCGCCGACCGGCGTGCGCGTGGCGCTGACGATGACGATGTCGTCTTTCATGGCGGGTTCCTTCCGGACTTGCAGGGTTTTCCTTGCAGGGTTTCTTTGGCGTCGGCCGCGAGTATTGCCCTCGGCGCAGCGGCTCATCAGACGGACTGGGTATATGTCATAGGCAGGTGCGCCGCCGCCGACAAGGCGTGAAGGGGAGCCCTGCGCCACCCGCAGGGCCTAAAGCGCGTCACAAAACTGTAGCCGCGCCGGCCGAAACCGCCTATTTTGCCTGCAAGTCCGCGGGTTCCAAGCGCATGTCCGAGACCAGCACCAAGGCCAAAGAGCCGATCGAGATCAAAAAGTACGCCAACCGGCGGCTCTACAACACCGGTACCAGCACCTACGTGACACTCGAAGACCTCGCCGCCATGGTGAAGAAGGGCGAGGATTTCATCGTCCACGATGCCAAGAGCGGCGAGGACATCACCCGTTCGGTGCTCGCCCAGATCATCTTCGAGCAGGAGAACAAGGAAGGTCAAAATCTCCTGCCGATCGCTTTCCTGCGCCAGCTGATCCGCTTCTACGGCGACAGCATGCAGATGCTGGTGCCGCGCTATCTCGAAGTCTCCATCGAATCCCTTACCCGCGAGCAGGAGAAATTCCGCCAGCAGATGGCGCAGGCGTTTGGCGTCAGCCCGTTCGGCGCACTGGAAGATCAGGTGCGCCGGAATATGGAAATGTTCGAGCGGGCCTTCGCCATGTTCACGCCGTTTGCGCGCCGCGAGGGGCAAAACCCAGGCGCACCGGGTACGCCCGAGAAGCCTGCCGGGAAACCCGGCGACATCGACGAGCTGAAACGGCAGCTCGACGAGATGCAGAAGAAGCTCGACCGCCTGACCGACAAGAGCGGCGGGCAGAGTTAAACGGTCGGTGTGTCCGGGGTCTGCAGTGCGGCACGAAGTGCTGCACTGCAGACCCGGGACCTTCACAACCTCCAGGATCGAGTACGCGACGACCCCGGATCAGCGGTGCACCGCTTCGCGCTGCGCAGCATCGGGGAGCGAGACCGCCACCGCGGCACGCGGTTTGCGAGTTATCGCCTCAGAGAGCCGGCGATGTCCCACTATGGGACGCCACGGCGCAGGCGGTGCCGATGATCACAGCTTTGGTTGCGATTGGACCGAGGGCCCGGGACGCGCCTCTTGCGATGGCTTCGGCGCGCGCCAACGCGCCCTTTGTCGCCCACCTGATCGCCACTGCAGCGCAGGTGCCGCAGACGCGGGCGCGCCGTCGCGCCGAGCCCGACGCCGCGAGCGCCGCCTACCGGGCGCTCGGCCAATGGCCGAACAATGCTGGGGATGTTCTGTCGCGTTCGTTGTAAAGGCGCTATAGCCTTGCCGGCAGCCTCGATCCGCTTGACCGGACCGCCTTACGCTTCGGACTTTTTGGTCAGCACTTGGCGGCCGCGATACATGCCGGTCTTCAGATCGATGTGATGCGGCCGGCGCAATTCGCCGGAATCCTTGTCCTCGATGTAGGTGGGCGCCTTGAGCGCGTCGGCTGACCGGCGCATGCCGCGCTTGGAAGGCGATGTTTTTCGTTTCGGCACGGCCATGGGGACATACTCCTCGTTCCGGTTATTCTGGCGTGGCGGGCTTATAGAAGAACGGTGCCGCGGACGCTAGTGGGCGCGCAGGCAGGCGGCGAGCGAGGGGTGCGCCTCGGCCCGGCGCAGGTGCAGCGCGGCGAGCTGCCGCACCAGCGTACTCGGATGGCGGGCGCTGCGCTCAACCGGGTTCGGCAGGATCGAGGCGAGTTCCGCGGCCTGCAGCGCATTGAGATTGCCCGCCGCGATGCCGAACGCGTAGCGCGCCGCCGCCTCGGCGCCGAACTCGCCGTTCGGCCCCCATTCGGCGACGTTGAGATAAATTTCCATCACGCGCCGTTTCGGCAGCACCAGGTTGAGCCACAGCGCCAGCGGAATCTCCAGCACCTTGCGCACGACGCTGCGGCCGGACCACAGGAACAGATTTTTGGCGACCTGCTGGGTGATGGTGGAGGCACCGCGCGAGACGGCGAGGTCGTCGTCGGAATGCTGCAAGGCTTCGCGGATGGCGCCGAGATCGATGCCGCGGTTGTGGCAGAAGCTGGCGTCCTCGGCAAGGATGACCGTGAGCGGCAGCGCCGGAGCGATGCGATCGAGCGGCACGACGATGTGCTCGACGCGCTGCCCGGTCGCCCAGCGCCACAGCATCGGCGTAGAGACGGGATCGATCACCCGGTAGAACGGCGCGATCGCGTATGGGATGAGCAACAGCACGACCAGCACGATCGCCGCGCGGATGGCGATCAGTCGCAACGTTCCTTTGGATGCTTTGCGGTTGCCTAGCATTACTGTTGCATTGTAGCCGGCGCCGGGCCCGCTGGCGCGGTCGCCTTGTCGCTGCTAGAGCTTTGGCACAATTGCAGGGAGGACAATGTGGCCAAAGATGCCCTCGCTTCCGAAGAGCTCGCGCAAAAATTCAAGGTCGAAAAGGATTCGGCCTATCTGCGTTTCGTGCGCAACGACGGGCTCGACATCATCAGCGCGCACTACGTCCCCAACTTGCGCACGGTCGAGGTAAAACCGTGGCCGCGCCGCGGCGGCAGCGGCGTCTACATCAATCACGAAGCGTCGCGCTTTTCCAACGATTGCTACGTCTGCGAGATCGCGCCGGGCAAAAAGCTCGAGCCGGCCCATCATCTCTACGAGGAGATGCTCTTGATCCTCGGCGGCCGCGGCTCGACCACGGTGTGGAACAATGCCGGCGCCCGCATCACCTTCGAATGGAAGGAAGGTTCGATCTTCGCCATCCCGCTCAATTGCTGGTACCAGCACTTCAACGGTTCGGGCCGCGAGCCGGTTCGCTTCGTCGCCGTCACCAATGCGCCGACCGTGATCAATCGGTACGACGATCACGATTTCATCTTCAACTGTCCGTACGACTTCAAGAACCGGTTCTCCGGCGAGCCGGATTATTTTTCCTCCAAGGGCGAGCAGGACGGCTTTCTGCTGCGCACCAACTTCGTGCCCGATGCCGTCAACCTGCCGCTGATCTCCGCCAAAGAGCGCGGCGCCGGCGGCGGCCATATCCGCTTCAACATGGCGCGCGGCACCATCGCGAGCCACATCTCGCAATTCCCGGTCGGCACCTACAAGAAGGCGCACGCCCATGGGCCGGGCGCCCATGTCATCATTCTCTCCGGCGAGGGTTACTCGCTGATGTGGCCGGAGGGCGAAGAGCCGCAGCGCTTCGAATGGCAGGTCGGCACCTTGGTGGTGCCGCCCAACATGTGGTTCCACCAGCATTTCAATTCCGGCCCGACGCCGGCGCGCTATCTCGCCTTCAAGCACTGGTCGCCGCGCAACATGCAGGGCGTGCCGATCTCGTGGATCAGCCGCCGGCTCGGCGGCACGCAGATCGATTACGCCGACGAGCATCCGAAGGTGCGCCAGCTGTTCGCCGATGCGCTTTCGCGCCACAGCCTTGCTCCGCGCATGGACGACGTCTACGCCGCCGAGGTCGGGCAATTGCCGCCCAAGGCCGCGTGATAAGGCCGCGTGATGAAAATCGGCGCGGCAATCGCCGGATTCTGCATCGCCATCGGTGCGTTATCTGCATTGGCGGTTTCCGCCCATGCGCAGACCATGGCGGATCTCGCGCACTATTCCGGGCCGGATCGCACGCAGCGTCTGATCGACGGCGCGAAGAAGGAAGGCGCGATTACGCTTTACTCGTCGGCGGTGATCGCCGACACCGATGCCATCATTGACGCTTTTCAGAAGAAATACGGCGTGCCGGTGCGGCTGTGGCGCGGCAGCTCGGACGACATTCTGCGCCGCGCCGTCACGGAAGCGCGTGGCGGCCGCTACGATGCCGATCTGGCGGAGACCGCCGGCAACGCGATGGAGGGCATCGAGCGCGAACGGCTGTTGGCTGAAGTGGCCTCGCCGGTATTTGCGCAGCTGATGCCGCAGGCCGCCGTGCCGCACCGCGGCTGGATCGCGGACCGGCTCAGCGTCTTTACCGCGGCGTACAACACGACGGTGATCAAGCCGGCCGACGTGCCGAAAAGCTATCAGGATCTCACCGACCCGAAATGGCAAGGCAAGCTCGGCATCAGCAACGAGGCCGATGACGCCAATTGGTTCATGGCGGTCGCCGACGCGATGGGGCAGGAAAAGGCGGTCGCGCTGTTCCGCAAGATCGCGATGACCAACGGCATGTCGGTGCGCCGCGGCCACACGCTGCTGTCCAATCTGGTGGTCGCCGGCGAAGTGCCGCTGGCGCTCAACCTGTATGGCTACCGCGTAAACGAGTTGAAACAGCACGCCGCCCCGGTCGAGGGGATCGTGCTGCCGCCGGCTTTCGCGCTGCCGACCGGCATCGGCGCCATGGCCAAGGCGCCGCACCCGAATGCGGCGCTGCTGTTGCTCGATTTCTATCTCACCGACGGGCAGCGCATCCTCGCCGAACGCGGCAACGTGCCGACCAACCGCACTGTCGCCGAACCGCCACCCGGTGTCGGCTTGCTCGACGTGGCAAAATTCCTCGACCAGGAGGACAAGTGGATGCGGTTGTTCAAGGAGACGTTCGCGGCCGGCGCGCGATGATGGGCCGCTAAACCTCCGCTCGCGGCAGCGCCGGGCGGCCGCGGATGATGTCGGAGGCCTTGTCGGCCATCATGATCACGCAGGCGTTGATGTGCGCGGAGACGAGGTCCGGCATCGCCGAAGCGTCGCACACGCGCAAGCCTTCGATGCCGCGCACTTTCAGATCGGAATCGAGCACGCCGTCGGGGCCCATGGCGCAGGTGCCGGCCGGGTGGTGCGCGGTGATGACGACCTTCTTGAGCCAGGCGTCGATTTCGGCGTCGGTCTTCACCTTCGGCCCCGGCCCGATCTCCTCGCCGCGGAACGGATCGAGCGCTTTGTGAAAAGCTAGCTCGCGCGCGCGCTTAAAGCCCTCGCGTAAGGTCGGCAGGTCGTTTGGCGCGGTGAAGAACTTGTAGACGATGCGCGGCGGCGCCATCGGGTCGGCGCTGTGCAGCAAAATCTCGCCGCGGCTGTCGGGATGGAGCAGCGTCGGGCGAATACCGTAGCCGTCGAGATAAGCCGGGCGGACCAGCGGAAACCACAGCCGTGGATCGTGCGAGGTGCCGCGGAACATGAATTCGATGTCGGGTACCGCAAGCTCGGGCCGCGTCTTGACGAAGGCATGCAGCCCGCCCGGCACCACCGTGCCCGGCCCGGTGCCGAACAAGTAGGCCTGCACCATGGCGACCGCCATGCGATCGAAGCGCATTTCGCGATGAAACGTGCCGGGCCGCGGCCGGGTGTAGGTCATGTAGGCGCCGAGATGGTCCTGCAGGTTTTTGCCGACCGGCAGATCGGCAGCGACCGCGATGCCCATGTCGCGCAAGTGTTGCGCCGGCCCGATGCCGGACAGCATCAGAAGCTGCGGCGAGTTGAAGGCGCCTGCGGCGACGATGACCTCGCGCGCTTGCGCGCGAACCGTGGCGCCGCCTTTGACGTATTCGATGCCCTTGGCGCGCGTGCCTTCGAGCACAATGCGCGTGGTGTGCGCGTCGGTGACCACGCTGAGATTCTTGCGTCCGCGTGCCGGCTTGAGAAAGGCGTTGGCGGTCGATGAGCGGCGGCCGTTGCGAATGGTGTATTGGCCGCGGCCGAAACCTTCCTGCTGCTTGCCGTTATAATCCGGCGTCAGCGCGTAGCCGCAGGCCTTGGCGGCCGCGAGCCAGCCGTCGTATAGCGGATCCTTGGTCTTGGCGAATTCGGTGCCGAGCGGCCCGTTGGCGCCGCGCCAGGCATCGCCGCCTTTCTCCCAGGTCTCGCAGCGCTGGAAATACGGCAGCACGTCCGCGTAGGACCAGCCGCGCGCGCCCTTCTGCGCCCAGCGGTCGTAATCGCCGGGATTGCCGCGCGTGTAGGCCATGACGTTGATCGACGACGAGCCGCCCAACACTTTGCCGCGCATCGCCTCGATGCGCCGGCCGTTGAGGTTCGGCTCGGCGTCGGTCTGGTAGCCCCAGTCGAACATGCCGTATTCGTGCATGCGGCCCATGCCGAGCGGGATGTGGATGTAGGGGTGCCAGTCGCGGCCGCCGGCTTCGAGCAACAGCACGCTGGCGGCGCGGTCTTCGCTCAAGCGATTGGCGAGCACGCAGCCGGCCGAGCCGGCGCCGACGATAATGTAATCGTAGCCGTTAGCGGCCATTTCGCTTTTCACTCCCTCACGCCTCGGCTCGCCCGCGATCAATCCCGCGCGTAGCCGATCAGTCTCTTCTTCTTGCGGCCGAGCATCACCAGGATCGCCGCGATGACCGCAAGCACCGCCCAGCTCGGCAGATCGAAAAATCCCTGCAAGTATGGATCCCACGCCCACAATAGCTTCGCCTTGAACCAATCCTGCACCGCGTTGAGGCTGTGCTGATCGATATCGGCCCACAGTTCGCCGACCTTCAGCGGCAAGAACTGCTGGTTGGCGATCGATTTCGTGCCGTCATAGACAAAGAACACGAAGGCAGCGGCCAAAAGGCACAGGCCGAGGAAGCGAAGAACAAAACGGATCATGGGTTGCCGGTTTTTGCCGCCCGCAGGCAGCGTGAATGGAGGCATTACTCTGCCTTGCGCCCGTGTTCAATGTGTGACGGTGCGGCGCTTGGGCGCCGGCCTCGCGTCATAGGGACTGGCGCTGACTTGAGCACGGGCGGCCGGGTTCGCTAAGGTCGGCCCGCCGGCCGTCTGCCGGCGGCTTCCAGCAGGACAGTAACGATGGCTTCCCAGAAAAACGGCCGTGACGGCAACCGCGCCAATCGGCCGACTTTTACCGATCAGGAAGCCCTGCTGTTTCATAGCCAAGGCCGACCGGGAAAGCTCGAAGTCGTCGCCACCAAACCGATGGCGACGCAGCGCGACCTGTCGCTCGCCTATTCGCCGGGCGTCGCGGTGCCGGTTCTGGCGATCGCCGAGGACGAGGCGCGCGCCTACGACTACACGACCAAGGGCAACTTCGTCGCCGTCATCACCAACGGCACGGCGATTCTGGGTCTCGGCAATCGCGGCGCGCTCGCCGCCAAGCCGGTGATGGAAGGCAAGTCGGTGCTGTTCAAGCGCTTCGCCGACGTCGATTCCATCGACCTTGAAGTGTCGACCGAAGACCCGGACGAGTTCGTCAATTGCGTAAAGCTGCTCGGCAAGAGCTGGGGTGGCATCAATCTGGAAGACATCAAGGCGCCGGAATGCTTCATCATCGAGCAGAAACTGCGCGAGCTGCTCGACATTCCGGTGTTCCATGACGACCAGCACGGCACCGCCATCATCGCCGCCGCCGGTCTCATCAACGCGCTGGAGCTGACCGGCCGCGAGGTGGCGAAAACCAAGCTGGTCTGCAACGGCGCCGGCGCCGCCGGCATCGCCTGCCTCGAACTTTTGCGCGCCATCGGCTTTCGCCCGGAAAATCTCATCCTCTGCGACACCAAGGGCGTGATCTACGAAGGCCGCACCGACGGCATGAACCAGTGGAAGTCCGGCTTCGCGGTGAAAACCAAGGCGCGCACCTTGACCGACGCTCTGGCCGGCGCCGATGTGTTCTTCGGTCTGTCGGTGAAAGGCGCGGTGACCAAGGCGATGGTCAAATCGATGGCCGACAAGCCGATCATCTTCGCCATGGCCAATCCCGATCCGGAAATCACCGTCGAGGATGTCGCCGCCGTCCGCTCCGACGCCATCATGGCGACCGGCCGCTCCGACTACCCGAACCAGATCAACAACGTGCTCGGCTTTCCCTACATCTTCCGCGGCGCCCTCGACGTGCGGGCCCGCGCCATCAACATGGAGATGAAGATCGCCGCCGCGCACGCGCTCGCTGAACTCGCCCGCGAGGACGTGCCGGACGAAGTGGCGGCGGCCTACGGCGCGCGGCCGAAATACGGCCCCGATTACATCATCCCGGTGCCGTTCGATCCGCGGCTCATTTCGCACGTGCCGGCCGCGGTCGCCAAAGCCGCCATGGAGTCCAAGGTGGCGCGGCGGCCGATCGCCGACATGGAGGCCTATCGCGAGCAATTGCGCAGCCGGCGCGATCCGATCGCCGGCGTGCTGGCGCGCATTTTCCAGGAGCTTCGCCGCACGCCCCGTCGCGTCGTGTTCGCCGAGGGCGAAGAGGAGCAGGTGATCCGCGCCGCGGCGAGCTTCGTGCATCAGGGGCTCGGCAGCGCGCTCCTGTGCGGCCGCGAAAACCGCGTGCGCGAAACCGCCAAGGCGCTCGGCGTCGAGCTCGGCGGCGGCATCGAGATCATCAACGCCGCGCTGTCGCGGCGCAACGCCGCCTACGCGGCGTATCTCTACGAACGCCTGCAGCGTCACGGCTTTTTGCAACGAGACTGCCAGCGTCTGGTCAATCAGGACCGCAACCATTTCGCGTCCTGCATGGTGGCGCTCGGCGACGCCGACGCCATGGTGACCGGCGTCACCCGCAATTTCTCCGTCGCGCTGGAAGACGTGCGGCGCTGCATCGATGCCAAGCCCGGTCATCGCGTGATGGGCGCGTCGCTGGTTCTGGCGCGCGGCCGCACCGTGCTGGTCGCCGACACCGCGGTGACCGAGATGCCGACCGCGCAGGACCTCGCCGAGATCGCCGTCGAGGCGGCGCGCGTCGCCCGCGCGCTCGGCTACGAGCCGCGGCTGGCGCTGCTCGCGTTCTCGACCTTCGGCCATCCGCCAGGCGAACGTTCCGAGCGCGTGCAGGAAGCGGTGCGGCTCCTTGACCGCGAACGCGTCACTTTTGAGTACGACGGCGAAATGGCGGCCGACGTGGCGCTCAACATGGAAGCGCGCGAGCCCTATCCGTTCTGCCGGCTGTCGGGCCCGGCCAACGTGCTGATCATGCCGGCGTTCCATTCCGCCTCGATCTCCACCAAATTGCTCATGGAGCTCGGCGGCGCCACCGTGATCGGCCCGATGCTGGTTGGGCTCGATCGCTCGGTTCAGATCGTGCCGCTTGGCGCTAACGACGCGCAGCTGGTCAACATGGCGGCGCTCGCCGCCTATCAGGTCAGCGGCTGATTTTTCGCACCGGACGCCGCATGCAAACGCGCAAGCTCGGCAGTTCGGGCCCGGACGTATCGCTGGTCGGGCTCGGTACCAACAATTTCGGCGGCCGCATCGATAGCGCGGCGGCGCGGCGCGTGCTCGACAAGGCGTTCGATCTCGGCGTCACGTTGATCGACACCGCCGACGTCTACGGCAACAAGGGCGGCTCCGAGGAAATTTTAGGTCAGCTGCTCGGCCCGCGCCGCAAGCATGTCGTGCTGGCGACCAAATTCGGTCTGCCGATGGATGAAGCCGGAAAGCTGCGCGGCGCGTCGCCGCGCTACGTCACGGCGGCCGTGGAGGCGAGCTTGCGGCGGCTCAAGACCGATTGGATCGACGTTTATCAGATGCATTATCCCGACCCCGCGACGCCGATCGACGAAACGCTGCGCGCGCTCGACGATCTCCGGGAAGCGGGAAGAATCCGCTTCATCGGCTGCTCCAATTTCTCGGCCGCGCAGCTCGAGGAGGCGCAGAGCGTCGCCGGGCGGCAGCATCTGGCCGCGTTCATCTCTTGCCAGGACGAATACAGTCTGCTCGAGCGCGAGCTGGAAAAAGACCGGCTGCCGGTGATGCAAAAATATGGTCTCGGGCTGTTGCCCTATTTCCCGCTCGCCAGCGGCTTGTTGACCGGCAAATACCGGCGCGATGCACCGCTGCCGCCCGGTTCGCGGCTCGCCAAAAGCGCGCACCACGCCGACGACCTGCTCACCGCGCGCAACTGGCGCACCGTCGAGGCGCTGTCGGCATTCGCCGCGGCGCGCGGACACTCGCTGCTCGAACTGGCGATGAGCTGGCTCGCGAGCCGGCCCTATGTGCCCAGCATCATCGCCGGTGCAACGCGGCCCGAGCAGGTCGAGCAGAATGTCGCCGCCGTCGGCTGGACGCTCACCCCGGCGGATTTGGCCGAGATCGACCGCATCACGCTCTGAAACGTCTCAAGAGCGGGCGTTCGTCGCGTAAGCGCCGTTGCCGTCGCCCCGGAGTCGAGCTAAATAGTTCCTATGAGGCAGGTTCTAAACGACGTCGAAGCCGGCAAGGTGACAGACGAATTGCGGCGGCGCGGCATACCCTCGCGCCAGCGGTTGCGGGTTGTGGTCGAAAGCATCGACACCGACGAGCCGTCCCTCACGACAATGAACGCTATGGGAGGCGCATTCGACTGGCTTGCCGAGGAGCCCGAGTTATATAGCGATGCCGACCTGATTGAGCGCTTCCGCTCGTGAGCGTTATTACTTTTGGGGCGATCGTATTGACCGGGTTTTCCCTTCACCGATTTGAGCGCCAGTAAACGTCGACCAGCCCTGGTCGTTTCCAGCGACAATCACCGCCGTACGGACGTGATCGTTGCCTACATCACCTCGATTCCGCGTGACGAACTTGACTCGATGCCGATTGCGCCGGCGGCCGGGAACGGTCTGAAAGTACCTTCGCGAGTTCGCTTCGATAAACTGGCAACAATCAACAAGGACATCATTGCCGGGCGGATTGGCGCTGCCGATCCAACTTGGCTTGCGCGTGCGCGCGAAGCATTTTTTGGCGTATTCGGCTTTGGCGCTCCAGGCGATGCTCCGAAATAGTTAACGCCGCGGCTTCGAGGCTGCGTTGCCGAGTGAGGACTGCAAATTTCACTCACTGATTCACGGCCGCGAAACCTCTGTTGGTTAGCGTTACCTCATGCAGCACGCCACAACGCCGCTTGCGCTCGAAATCCACGGCTTGATCAAGCGCTTCGACCGGCCTGCGGTCGACGGCCTCGATCTCTGCGTGCGCACCGGCGAGTTCTACGCGCTGGTCGGGCCGAACGGCGCCGGTAAGACCACGACGCTGCGGATGATCGCGGCTCTGCTGCGCCCCGATGCCGGCACGATCCGCATCGGCGGCATCGATGCGCTCGCCGACCCGGTCGCCGCCAAGCGCATCGTGGCCTGGATCTCCGACGAGCCGATGATCTACGACAAGCTGACGCCGCGCGAATATCTGGAGTTCGTGGCCGGGCTGTGGAGCGTCGAGGCCTCGCTCGCCGCGGCGTGCGCCAACGAGCTGTTGGACTGGCTCGGCCTTGAGCCGCACGCCGACGAGCGCTGCGAAGGCTTCTCCAAGGGCATGCGGCAGAAGGTGGCGCTCGCCGGCGCGCTGGTTCACGACCCGCGCGTGATCATTCTCGACGAGCCGCTCACCGGCCTCGACGCCGGCTCGGCGCGTCAGGTCAAGACCGTGCTGCGCGAGCGCGCCCAAGCCGGCGGCACCGTCGTCATGACCACGCATATTCTCGAAGTCGCCGAGCGCATGGCCGATCGCATCGGCATCATTGCTCGCGGCCGCTTGATCGCCGAAGGCACGCTCGACGAGCTGCGAGCGCAGGCCGGCACGCAAGCGAATGCGCAGACGCGCGATGCTGCGAGCCTCGAAGACACGTTCCTCGCGCTTGTCGCCGAACCGGCACAAGCCGCATGAGCGCTGCTTCTGGTACGGCGGTCTGGTTCGCCCAGCACGAGTGGCGGCTTGCCTGGCGCGATTGGCTATCGATGATCACCGCCGGCCGGCGCGAGCGGCTGCGCAAGGTCGTCGTCGGCATCGCCGCCTTCTTCACCTTCATGCACGTCGTCGCCTCCTGGATGGTGGGCCGCTATGCCGACGCAGCGATCGACAAGCAGACGCTGATCGCCGTCACCGCGACCGCGCTGTTGTCCTGGCTGCTGATGATCTCGCAGGCGATGGAATCGATCACGCGCGCCTTCTATGCGCGCTCCGATCTCGATCTGATCCTGGCTTCGCCGGTGGCGAGCGACCGACTGTTCGGCGTGCGCATCGCCACCGTGGCGCTGGCGACCACCATGATGGCGTTGCCGCTGGCGGCGCCGTTCGTCGACGTGCTGATCGTCCTCGGTGGCTGGCGCTGGCTCGGCGCCTACGGCTTGATCGTGGCGATGGGCGCGGCGGCATCGGCATTGGCCGTGGCACTGACCGTCGCGCTGTTCCGCGTGTTCGGCGCCAAGCGCACGCGCTTCGTCGCACAGGTCGTCGCCGCCGTGATCGGCGCCGCCTTCGTGATCGGCCTGCAAGTCGCGGCGATCCTGTCCTACGGGACGATTTCGCGCGTCGCCGTGTTGCAGTCCGACACGCTGCTGGCGCTCGCGCCCGATGTTGGCAGCGTGCTGTGGTGGCCGGCGCGTGCCGCGCTTGGCGATGGTTGGGCGTTGGCGTGCGTGTTAGCCACCAGCATGGTGATGCTCGTTGCAGCGATCGCATTTGTCGCGCCGCGCTTTGGCGACTACGCCATAGCGGCCGCCAGCGCGGGCAATTCCAGCTCGGCGGTGGTGCGGCGTCCTACAGCATTCCGTAGCAAAGGCTCGCCGCGGAGCACGCTGCGCCGCAAGGAATGGGTTCTATTGCGGCGCGATCCCTGGCTGATGTCGCAGACGCTCATGCAGATGCTCTACCTGGTGCCGCCGGCGTTGATGCTGTGGCGCAGTTTCGAGCATGGCAGCGGCGCATTGCAGCTTCTCGTCCCGGTTCTGGTCATGGCCGCGGGACAGCTCGCTGGCGGCTTGGCCTGGCTCGCGATTTCCGGCGAGGACGCGCCTGACCTCGTCGCCACGGCGCCGCTGCCGGCAGGCTTCGTCCTGCGCGCCAAGATCGAAGCGGTGCTCGGCGCCGTCGCTGTGGTGTTTGCGCCGCTCCTCGCCGCGCTCGCTATCGCTTCGCCGTGGCACGCGCTGATCGCCGGCGGCGGCATTGCGATTGCCGCGGTGGCGGCCACCGCCGTGCAGTTCTGGTTCCGCAGTCAGGCCCGGCGCAGCCAGTTTCGCCGCCGCCAGGTATCGTCGCGATTCGCCACTTTTGCGGAGGCCTTCTCGTCGATCGGCTGGGCCGCGACGGCTGCGGTGGCCGCCCTCAGCTTTTGGCTCGCCCTCATCCCGGCCGTGCTGTCGCTTCTTGTCCTTCTCGGCGCCTGGCTCATGAGCCCGCGTTCGCGCGACGCGTAGTTCAATCCCATTGCCCAAGCGTCACGCCGTCGCGGCGACAGCCTCGACGCGGCGATCCCGAGTATGATTTAACGGCCGTTCCGGCGCGGCCCGCGAAATGCGGGCCACGAGTGCCGGCGGAGCCGCGGATGAAACGACAACCCGAGTGGATGTGGCCGAACGGCAAGCGTATCGCCGTCGTGTTCAACGTCTGCCTCGAGGTCTGGTCCGACGGCAAGGCGCCCGGTATCAGCCCGATGGGCAATCCGCTGCCGGCCGGCGTGCTCGACACCATGGCGATTTCCTGGGCCGCCTACGGCGTCGAAGTCGGCATTCATCGGCTGATGGACGCATTCGCACGGCATGGCGCCAAGGCAAGCGTCATGACCAACGCGATCATCGCCGAGCGCTCGCCGGAGACCGTCAAGGCGATCGCGGAAAACGGCCACGAGGTGCTGTCGCATTCCTACGCCATGGACATCATCCCGGCGCTGCTTTCGGACGACGACGAGCGCAAGAACATCGAACGCTGCACCGCGCTCCTGCAAAAAGCCGCTGGGCAAAAAATCGTCGGCTGGCTGTCGCCGCGCGGCACCTCGAAACCGTCGACGCCGGCGCTGCTCGCCGATGCCGGCTATCGCTGGTATGGCGACGTGTTCGATACCGACCTGCCCTACGTCGAGCGCCACGGCAACAAGCAGATCGTCGCCATTCCGCTGTCCTATGACGTCAACGACATGCCGTCGATGAAATACGGCCATCCGCCGCGCATGATGCTCGAAGCCTTCGACGAGGTGATGGCGATCGCGCGCGCCGGCGACGAGCTGCGCATCATCGATGTCACCAGCCACGCCCACATCTTCGGTCACCATCGCGGCGCGTATTTTTATGAGAAGATCATCGAGCGGGCGACGACAGCGCCCGAGGTTTGGGTCGGCACGCGCGCCCAGATCGCCGATCACGTTCTGAGCGCGGTGAACGCGTAGTAATCCGCCGCATGATCAAGACAGGGAGAAGCCTCCAGTGATTCCGTTCGAAATGGTGGAGCCGGCTTCGTTGCAGGAGGCCGTGTCCTTGCTCGATCCGCAGGAGCCGACCATCCGTCCGGTGGCGGGCGGCACGGCGCTGATGCTGATGATGAAATCCGGCGTGTTCCAGCCGACGCGTCTGGTCTGCCTGCACCGCATCGAGCCGGAGCACGCGCGCATCACGCTTGCCCCGGACGGGGCGTTGCGCATCGGCGCCATGGCGACGCTGCGCCAGGTCGAGAAGGACGCCAACGTCGCGGCGCGGCTGCCGGTGCTCAAGCGCGCCATGCGCACGCTGTCGAACGTGCGGGTGCGCAACGTGGCGCGCGTCGGCGGCGCGCTGGCGCACGGCGATCCGCACATGGATTTGCCGCCGGTTCTGGCCGCGCTCGGCGCGCGCATCGCGATCGCCGGCCCAAAGCAGAGCCGTGAGATGGCGCTCGAAGATCTTTATGCCGGCTATTACGAAACCGTTCTGGAAAAGAACGAACTGATCACCGCCGTGACGGTGCCGGCGCTTGACGGCCGCAAGGCCGCTTATATGAAGGTCACCTCGCGCACGGCGGACGATTGGCCGTCGCTCGGCGTCGCGGTCTCGTTCGGCATGAAAAACGGTGCGATCAGCGATCCGGTGGTCGTGGTCAGCGCCGCGACCGCAAAACTCACCCGCATGAAAACCGCGGAGGCGGTGCTCAATAACGCGGCACCCGACGATCAGATATTGCGGCGTGCCGGCGATGCGGCGGCAGAGGAAGCGGAGATGCTCTCCGATGCCCACGGCTCGGCGCCTTACAAGCGCGAATTGCTGCGCGTCTATCTGCGCCGCGCCATCCGCGAGGCTCTGGATGGCAGCGCGGAGTGAACGCGCCGATGACTGAGGTCGGGCGAGAGCTGCCGCGCCTCGAAGCGCGCGCCAAGGTGACCGGCCGCGCCGAGTATACGCACAACCTGCGCCTGCCCGGCACGCTGTACGGCAAAGTGTTTCGTTCCACTGTGCCGCACGGACGCATCCGCCGCATCGACACCGAGGCAGCGCGCGCGCTCGCCGGCGTGTACCGCGTCGTCACCGGCGAAGATATCCGCAAGCTCATCCCCGAACCCTATTACGGTCCCGCGTTCCACGATCAGCCGATCCTGGCGCTCGACAAAGTGCGGCACGTCGGCGAGCCGGTCGCGGTGGCGCTCGCCGCCGACCCGCACGTTGCCGAGCGCGCCGCGCAGCTCATCGCCGCCGAATACGACGAGCTGCCGGCGGTGTACGACGAAGTCGCCGCCATGGAGCCGAACGTCGTCGTGCACGACGTGCTCAAGCCGGCCGGCACGTTCGCTGATCTGAAGCATCTGAAGGGCCGCACCGGTACCAACGTTGCGCTCGATTATCACTTGCAGCGCGGCGATGCGGACGGCGTGTTCAAAAGCGCCGCGCACGTGTTCGAGCACACGTTCACGACGCAGCAATGCCTGCACGTGCCATTCGAGCCGTTCGTCGCCATCGCCGAGCCGGCCGACAATGCGCTCGTCATCCACACCTCGAACCAGACGCCGTCGTTCGTGCGCACCGAGATCGCGCGACTGCTTGGCTGGCCGGAGAATCGGGTGCGGGTGAAGGTGCCGTATCTCGGCGGCGGCTTTGGCGCCAAGGTCTACGTCAAGCTCGAAGCTTTGGTCGCGGCGCTGGCGCTGCTCGTGCGCCGGCCGGTCAAGATCGCGCTCGCCATGGAAGAGCAGTTCTATATGATCACCAAGCACCCGACGACGTTCCGCATCAAGAGCGGCGTCGATGCGGGCGGCCGCATCGTGGCGCGCGCCTGCGAGGTGCTTTGGAACGGCGGCGCTTACGCCGACATCGGCCCGCGGGTGACGCAAAAATCCGGCTTCACCTCGCCGGGGCCTTACGACATCGACAACGTGCGCATCGATTCCTACGAGCTTTACACCAACCGCACGCCGGCCGGCGCGCTGCGCGGGTTCGGCATTCCGCAGCTGGTCTGGGCCTACGAGAGCCACACCGACCTGATCGCGCGCGAGCTCGACATCGATCCGGTCGAATTTCGCCGCCGCAACATTTTGCGTGACGGCCGCCCGCAGGCGAGCGGCACGCCGATGAAAGACGCCGCAATCGCCGAGGTGCTCGAAGCGCTTACGGCGCGCATGGGCTGGAACGACAACAAAGCGTTCGACCGCGGCAACGGCATCATCCGCCGCGGTCGCGGCATCGCTATTGGATTCAAAGCTTCGATCTCGCCGACCACGTCGGTCGCCATCGTCAATGTCGCGGCTGACGGCAGCGCCGTGCTCCACACCAGCACCGTGGACATGGGCCAAGGCTCCGACACCGCCTACGCGCAGATCGTCGCCGAGGTGCTGGCGCTCAAAGCCGAAGCGGTGCGCGTTGTGCATCCGGACACCGACGTGACCCCTTACGACATGGGCACGCTCGGCTCGCGCTCGCTGTTTCACATGGGCAACGCGGTGCGGCTCGCCGCCGAAGACGCGCTCGCCAAGCTGCGTGCGCTCGCCGCCGAAGCCGGCCTGCCGCAAGGGACCAATTACCCACCCGCCGAGATTTTCAAGAAGCGTTTCGGCATGCAGGCCGGCAACGTGATCGGCACCGCGAGTTTCATGCCGACGTATAAATCGCCGGACCCGCAAACCGGCCTGTCGGATAACGTGACGCCGTTCTGGATGGTCGGCGGCGCCGGTGCCGAGGTGGCGGTCGATACCGAGACCGGCGCGGTGCGCGTGGAGAAGCTCGTCAACGCCGCCGATTGCGGCCGGCCGATCAATCCCGCGGTGGCGCGCACCCAGTTGTCCGGCGCCGCCATCATGCAGCTCGGCTTCACGCTGTCCGAGATCATGCTGCTCGACGGCGGGCAAGTGACCAACGCTTCGCTCGCCGACTACAAGATTCCCGGTATCCGCGACATTCCGCCGATGCAGAACGAGCTGGTCGCCGCCGAACAGCATTCCGGCCCATTCGGCGCCAAGGGCTTGGGCGAGTCCGGTACGTTCGGCGTGTCGCCGGCGATCGCCAATGCCGTTCACGACGCCGTCGGCGTCCGCATCACCGCACTGCCGATCACCGCCGAGGCGGTGTTGCGTGCGCTCCGCAAGCAAGCGGGCCGGCCGCTGGAGGACGGGTGATGGGACATTCAGCTTCGCAGCCAATCGTCATTCCCGCGAAAGCGGAAATCCATAATCGCCGCCAGAGCGGATATTGCATGGCTGGTGGTTATGGGTTCCCGCTTTCGCGGGTACGGCGGCCAGAGTAAAAACGAGCAGCAGAGAAACCGACTATGACCGCCGCACGCACCATCACCTTCACGCTCAACGGCCAGCAGGTCTCGACCGCAATCGAGCCGCACCGCAATCTGGTCGAGCTGCTGCAGCACTTCGATTTGTTCGGCTCCCGCGAAAGCTGCGGCCAGGGTCTGTGCGGCTGCTGCACCGTTCTGATCGACGATGTCGCGGTGTCCGGCTGCCTCTATTTCGCCGTGTGGGTCGACGGCAAAAGCGTCACCACTGTCGAGCATCTCGATGCCGACGGCGAACTGTCGCCGGTGCAGCAGGCCTTCATCGACGCCGGCGCCTTCCAATGCGGCTACTGCACGCCGGGCTTCATCCTGATGTCGCACCAATTGCTGAAAGAGCATCCGAACCCGAGCGACGACGACATCCGGCACTATCTCTCCGGCAATCTCTGCCGCTGCGCCGCCTATCCGGAGATCATCGAAGCGGTGAAGCTCGCGGCGAAGCGGTAGCGCCGAGTTTTGGCCTCTTCGGCCAAGCCGTGTGCTCCCCGCCTCGTATCATTTTCTTCTTATCTTGACGTGATTTCTTCTTTTTATCTTGGCATGACTTTCGTTGGGAACGACAAAGCCCGTCTGGCGTCCTCTCTCAGTTTAATCTCACGACGCGACAAGGACGCAAAAGTCATGATCAAGATCACGCTGGCGCTCGCCGCTACCATCGTATTGATTTTCACCGTCGTTGGGACGGCGCAAGCGCAGTATTACGACAGCTACCTCGACGTCAGCCCGAAGAGCACCGGCGCACCGCCGCTGTTCTCGGAAAATCCGGGCGTAGCCGGCGGCGGCAGCATCGGCTATAACGACAACTTGCGAAAAGACGCCTGGTAGAGGCGCGAATTTGCGCCGCGCCGCCTTTCGATAGGGTTGCCGAGACAGCGAAGTTGGCGATGCTAAAATATAACCGCTGCTCTTGATCAGGCGGAATTCAACGCCGCGATGAAGCGCCCCTTGATCGCGTGGCCGTCGCGCAGCGGCAGTACGCGCGGCACGTCTTCCTCCTTGATGCGCGCGCTGACCAAGATCGGGCCTTCGCCGTCGTGGAGCAGCGCGCGGACCGCGGCGGCTTCTTCGATGCGCGAGACGTTGCGCGCATGGTTGAAACGGCAGGCGAGCGCCATGGCGGGAAGATCGATGCCGGATTTGGTGTGGCTTTCCTGCATGCCGGTTTCGCCGTAATGGGCGTTGTCGAGCACGACGATGGCGAGATTTTTGGGCTGCTTCACCCCGATGGTGGCGAGGCTGCCGATGCCCATCAGCATGTCGCCGTCGCCGGTCAGCACGGCAACGCGGCGATCGGGCCGCGCCAGCGCCAGACCGAGGCCGATCATCGCGGTGCCGCCCATCGCGCCCCACTGATAAAAATTCAGCGGATGATCACCGGCCGCGGCGACGTCGAAGGTCGAGGCGCCGAGGCCGCTGACCACGACCAGATCGCCGCGGTCGATCAGCAAGCGCCGCACGAAGTCGCGTCGGTCGAGCATCGCTGAGCCCCTCACCGCGTCCACTGCTTGCGGCCGATCAGCCGCTGCGACAACAGAAACGCGACCTGCAGATTGCCGTCGAACGCCATGTCGCAGCCGGCGCCGACGATCTCGTCGACGTCATCGGCATTATCGATGCGATAGGTCAGAAAACCGCAGAGCCGCAGCACGTCGGCGGTGATCGAACCCATCGGCACCTGCCATGGATTGAACTCGCCGAACTCGCCGCGCATGGTCACAAACAGCGGGCAGGCGAAGCCGCAATTGCGCAACAGCGAAAACATGTTGATGCAATTGCCCACCCCGCTCGACTGCATCAGCAACGCCGCGCGCTGGCCGCCGAGCGCGGCGCCGGCGACAAGGCCGACGCCTTCCTCCTCGGTGGTGAGCACGACGTCGGCAATATCCGGATCGGCCTGGCAGAGCGCGATCAGCCGGCTATGGCCGGCGTCGGGCACGTAGCCGACTTGGCGGATGCCGACGCGCCGGAATTGCCGAAAAATCGCGTCCGGCCACGCGGTTTCGATATGGGTCAGTGAATGCAATGCAGCCCCGTTTGTCATGTGCGCCACAAGGTTTGCAAATATTGCATCCCTCGTTAAGGTGCGCCACCCCATGCGAAAAACCAATGGAGACCGCTCATGGCTTCGCGCCTGCGCCATATCGCCATCATCGTTCCCGACCCGGAGAAAGCCGCGAAATTCTTCGAAGACGCCTTCGGCATGACGCGCGCCGGCAAGGCGCGCCGCGGCGTCTACGTGTCGGATGGCGTCATCAACGTGGCGCTGTTGAAGACCGAAGGCGACGAGAAGCCGGGCCTCTACCATTTCGGCATGTGGGTCGACGATCTCGACGAAGCCGAGAAGAAGGTCACCCAGGCGGGCGGCTCCTATCTCGCCGGCCGGCCGACTTCGCCGAATTCGTTCTACGAGGCAAAGTACCGCGATCCGGACGGCGTGGTGTTCGATCTCACCCACACCGGCTGGGCCGGCGCCACCAAGGAAGTCGTGGCGAAGGCGTAAGCGTTTTGCTCCATGTCGTCATTGCCGGGCTTGACCCGGCAATTCATACGGCGACAAGGCAGCATGGATGCCCGGGTCAAGCCCGGGCATGACGAGTTCAGAGTTGGCTGCCCGAATTTTCAATGCCCACCTACCCTGATCGCATCATTGTCATCGGCGCCGGGCCGGTCGGTCTGTGTTTGTCGCTGGCGCTGGCGCAAGCCGGCATGAAAGTCTGCCTCATCGAGGCGCTGGGTGACGATAATTTCCTCGAACAGGTGCCGCGCGCCGGAACCAATCATCCGGCGACGCTGGAAATGTACGACCGCATCGGGCTCTACGAAAAGCTCGAGCCGCGCGGCATCGTCGCGCCGGTGTTTCACTACTGGGACCGGCACGAAGCCAAGCTGATCGCCGCCTTCGATCACGCGCATCTGAAGAACGACACGCGCTTTCCCTACGTGCTGCAGTGCGAGCGCATCAAGATCGTCGAAGAGGCGCTGAAAATGGCGAAGGCCGAGTCGAATATCGAGCTGCGGCTTTCGACCGAATTCGTGTCATTCGAGCAGGACGCCGATGGCGTCATCGCCTGCGTGGTCAACACGGACGGCGACAAGGAAACGATCGCCGGCCGCTACATCGTCAGCGCCGAAGGCGCGCGCAGCATCGTGCGCAAGGAGCTTGGCATCGCGTTCGAGGGTTTCACCTACGACGACCGCACGCTCAATGTCGAAGTGGCCTACGATTTTCGCAAGCACGGTTACGCCGAGCGCAATTACATCTCCGATCCGACCGAGTGGTCGAACCTGTTCCACTGGAAAGGCCCGCCGGACCGCTGGCGCGTGCACTTTCCGACCGATCCGAAGGCCGACGAGACGACGCTGCTACGGCCCGAAGCGTTGCAGGCGCAGCTGCAAAAATTTTTGCCGACTGGAAAGCCGTTCGACATCGTCGGCTGCAACCTCTACGTCGTGCATCAGCGCGTGGCGGAAAAATTCCGGGTCGGCCGCGCTATCCTCGCGGGCGACGCCGCGCACGTGAACAGCCCGATCGGCGCCATGGGCATGAACAGCGGCGTGCATGACGCCTTCAATCTCGCCGGCAAGCTGATCGCCATTGCGCGCGGCGATGCGGACGAGCACATACTCGATCGCTACGAACGGCAGCGCCGCCATGTCGCGGTGGCGCACACGCAGGCGCAAACGATCCGCAACAAGCGGCTTCTCTCCGAGCGCGACCCGGCCGTGCGCAAGCGCAATCACGAGGAGCTGCGCCGCACCGCCGAGGATCCGGAACTCGCGCGCAAATTTTTGCTGCGCACCGCACTGTTCGAAAGTCTGCGCGAGGCCGAGGCAATCGCCTGAGGAGAATGTGGAGGGAGCAATGATACGCCTGCTTGTGGCGGCGCTCGTCGGGATGACGGCGGTCGCCGGCGCTGCCGCGCAGCCGCAGCCGGGGGCCGGCCATTGGCCGGAGCGGCCGATCCATTTCATCGTGCCGTTCCCGGCCGGCAGCAGTTCCGACATCGTCGCCCGCATCGTGGCGCAAAAGCTCACTGCGCGGCTCGGCCAACAGTTGGTCGTGGAAAACCGGCCCGGCGCCAGTGGCAATCTGGCGACCGAGTTCGTCGCGCACGCGCCGCCCGACGGCTACACGCTCGGCCTCGCCAACACCTCGACGCTCGCGCTGTCGCCGAGCCTGATGGCGCACCCGACCTACGATCCGCTCAAGGATTTCGCGCCGATCTCCATGCTCGGCGCTTCGCCCTTCGTGCTCGCCGCCTTTCCGGGGCTGCCGGTGCATGACGTGCAGGGCTTGATCGCCAAGGCCAAGGCCGAGCCGGGCAAGTTGACCTATGCCGAGGCCGGGCCGGCCACGCTCGCCAACCTGGCCGGGCTTTTGTTCAACAGGCTTGCCCACGTGCAGCTTACGCCGGTGTCCTATCGCGGCTCGGAGCAGGAAGTGTTCGATCTGATCGCCGGCCGCGTCGACACGGCGTTCCTCACCATTCCGCCGACCTTGCAGCTGATCCGCGACGGCAAGGTGCGCGCCATCGGCGTCACCGGAACAAAGCGCAGCCCCGCCATGCCGGACGTTCCGACCATCGTCGAATCCGGGCTGCCCGGCTACGAGAGCGTGCTGTGGCAGGCGATCTACGCGCCCGCCGGCACGCCGGCGCGGATCGTGAGCCGACTCAATGCGGAGGTGAACGCGATCCTGCGCGAGGACGACGTCGTTGCCGCGCTGGCGAAGGTCGGCGTCGAAGCCGAGCCGAGCACGCAACAGCAACTTGCCGATCGTATCGCCGCCGACATCAAGAAGTGGCGCGAGGTGATCGCCGGCGCCGGCATCAAGCCGCAGTAACCCGCCAGGCGCTTGACGCCTTGGCGTCGCCGGCCGATGCTGCCGGTCAACGACCCTATCCACATAACGGAGGTTTTCATGGCCGCACGTCTGCGTCACATCGCGCTTTCGGTCCCCGATCCCGACAAGGCGGCGAAGTTCTTCGAGGAAGCCTTCGGCATGAAGCGCGTCGGCAAAGCCGGCATCGGCTGCTACGTCTCCGACGGCACGATCAATGTGGCGCTGTTGAAATACGAAGGCGAGGTCCCTGGCTTCCATAAGGGCTATCACGGTCTCGTCCATTTCGGCATGTGGGTCGACAATCTGGAGGAGGCGGCCAAGCAGGCCACCGATGCGGGCGCGACTTATTTCAGCGGCGGCCCACAGGACAACCCGCATGCCTTCTATGAGGTCAAATACAAAGACCCGAACGGCGTCATTTTCGATCTCACCCACAACGGCTGGGGCGGCGCGGTGAAGGAAGTGGTGCCGGCAGAGAGTGCGAAAGTCGCCGCCGAATAAGCATCACCGCCGCCACGGCAGCGCGGCGGCATCCTCGACAAAAAACCACGCGCCGGCCCCGAGCTCGGTCGGGAAGCACGTCACCATGCCGCCCTCGAAGGTGCGCCATTCGAGATCGGCGCTTTCTACCGCCGCTTCGGCGGCGGCAAGCGACTGCACGCGCAAAGCGTAGCCGAGAAAGAACGGCAGCGTGGTGGGCGGCACCTCGGGCAGCTTTTCCGCGGCCCTGTCGTGGGCGACCAGATACACGCCGCCACGGTCGAGCCGGATGAGTGCCGCGCCGGGCACCCGCGTCGCCGCGCGGCCGGTGAAGCGTGAAAAACGTTCGGCAGCTTCTTCCACATTGCCGACCGCAATGACGACGTCGATCAATCCGATTGCGGAATTCGGATGCGACAGCCAGCGCGGCTGCCACACCGCAGCCTCGGTGTGATGGGTCAGCATCTGGATGCGGCCTTCCGGCATCACGTCCGGCTCGACGCGCGCGATGGTGAACGCCGCGACGTCGTCGCCGGCCGCGGTCTCGACCGGCCGCTGCATCTTGACCAGGGGCCGGACGCGAAAGCCGTCGGACTTCAACCGCCCGTGCGCGCGCCGCGCATCCGCCACCGCGAACGCGGCGAGGTGAACGCCAGGGTAGCGGGCGAGCGCCGCGTCGAACTCGCGGCCCAGCACGGTGTCGGCGGTTTTGAACAGCACTTCGATATAGCCGCGCGCGAACATGGCGGTCACGTTGCCGGTGCCGGTCAGCTGCGTGCCCACCGCGACATCCGGACTGACTTGGATCGAGGGCGACGTCGGAGCGAAGCCGGCGCGCGCCAGCGCCCGGCTCGCGGCGTCGGCGCCGCGGGCGAAATGGCCGACGTGATCGAGAAAGATTTGCTCGCCGGTCGGCAGCTGGCGGTCGATCTCAGTCTGCGCAAACGGCGGCACCGGCATGACCCCGCGATTGGACGCCCGAGATGACCTCACGCCGATTTGGCGATGCCCGCCGCCTCGACGATCGTCGCCCAGCGGGCGATTTCGGACTGCAAGAACGTCGCCAGCTCGGCAGGCGAGCCGCTGCCGACCGGCTCCATGCCGAGTTCTTTGATCCGCCCGCTTACGTCCGGCGTGGTGATGATGGCGTTGAGCACCGAATTGAGCTTGGCCACGATGTCGCCTGGCACCTTCGCCGGCGCAACGACGCCTTGCCAGGCCGCGACGTTGAAGCCGGGGAGGCCGGCTTCCGCCAGCGGCGGCACGCCGGGCAGCACATCCAGACCCTTCGTGGTGGTCACGGCGAGCGGACGCAATTTGCCGGAAGCGATCAGCCCTTGCGCCGGACCATAATCGGTGAACATCAGCTGGATGTAGCCCTGGGTCAGGTCTTTGAGCGCCGGCGCCGTGCCGTGATACGGCACGTGGGTCATTTTGATTCCCGCCTTGCTGGCGAACAGTGCGCCGGCGAGGTGATGAAAGGCGCCGATCCCGCCGGAGCCGTAGCTCAGCGGCCGTTGCTTGGCGAGATTGATCAGATCCTCGACGCTGTAGGCAGGCAGCGAAGCGTTGACCACGAGCACGAACGGCACCCAGGCGACGAGCGCAACCAGCGCAAAATCGTGCGCCGGATCATAGGGCAGCTTCTTGTACAGCGTGGCATCGATGGCGAGCGTCGAGACCGCCATCATGATCGTGTAGCCGTCGGGCGGCGATTTCGCCAAGAAATTGGTGGCGATCACGGTGCCTTGGCCCGGTCGATTTTGCACCGGAAACGGCTGGCCGAGACGCTCCTGCAACCTATCCCCAAGAAGGTGCGCCAGCGTATCGGTGCCACCACCCGTGGCAAAGGGCACCACGAAGGCGACCGGATGGGTCGGATAATCCTCCGCGTCCTGCCCACGTGCTGCCGTTGCCGCCAGGGCAGGCAGCGCAATAACCAACAAGTTTCGCCGCGACAGTTTGTTCATCGGGCGGTCCGGAGCGGCGCGCGAAGCTCCTGCGGGGCTCGTCGTGCGGATCAGCGTTCAAAAACTAACCCGCCCGCGCCGTGGCTGCCAATGGAATATCGCTTTGCGGTGAATTTGCGCCCGAATGCCGCGGCCGGCGCGGTTCCTTGACAGGCCTGTTCCTTGACAGCCACGGGCTCGGGCGGCCATAACGGCCCCCGGTCCGGCGACGGGCGGGGGCATCGAAAGGCGCCTCCGAAAGTGCCGGTCCTTCATCACATCGACTGGAAAAAGCCGGTCCGGACCAACAAATCCGCGCACCGGGACAGAACACGAGGAAAAAGATGTTCGCAGTCTTCAAAACCGGCGGCAAGCAATATCGGGTTGCCGCCGATGACGTGCTCGAAGTCGACAAGATCAACGGCGAGCCCGGTGAGATCGTCGAATTCGGCGAGGTTTTGCTGGTCGGCGGCGATAACGTGACGCTCGGGTCGCCGACGGTCGCTGGCGCCACCGTGGCGGCCGAGGTGGTCGAGCAGGCGCGCGGCCCGAAAATCATCGCCTTCAAGAAACGCCGGCGCAAGAATTCCCGGCGCAAACGCGGCCACCGCCAGGACTACACCCGGATTCGGATCGTCGAAATTCTCACCGAGGGCAAGAAGCCGAGCAAGAAAGCCAAGGCGAAGTCAGAAGCCGCACCGGATTCTGCAGAGGAATCGGCGGCTGCGGCGGCCACGTAGATCGGCTGAGTGCGTGAACCCGATCGCTCCGCGGCTGAAAATGCCGCGGCAGGGACGCGGCAAAGAAAAACCGGATTTCGGTGATGCATTTGTCATGCGTTCGGTGTAGAAGTTCCTCGAGAACGGTTTGGAGTAGAGCCGATGGCTCACAAGAAAGCAGGCGGTTCCTCGCGCAACGGCCGTGATTCGGCTGGCCGGCGGCTGGGAATCAAGATTTTCGGCGGCGAAGCGGTTGTCGCCGGCAACATCATTGCGCGCCAGCGCGGCACCAAATGGCACGCCGGCCGCAACGTCGGCCTCGGCCGCGACCACACGCTGTTCGCCCTGATCGACGGTCGCATCGAGTTCCGTACCAAGACCAAGGGCCGAGTCTTCGTATCGGTACTTCCGATGACGGAGGCCGCGGCCCAGTAACACGGTGGATCATACGAGGTCCGCCGGCATCCAGTCGAACCGGCGGGCCCGAATGGGCTCCGAAACAGGGGGAGACCGGGATGCCGGCTCCCCCTTTCGGTTTGTTTGGAGCCCATGCCATGACGATCCTCTCGCAGCAGGCTGTTACCACGGTCGGTCCGCAGAGTACGGTTCCGGCGCTCAAGACCGAGCGGCTGGTGTTGCGCGCGCCTCGCGCCGACGACGCGGCCGCCATGACCCGACTGCTCGCCGATCGCCGCATCGCGATCAACACCGCACGCATTCCTTATCCGTACGGCATCGCGGACGCCGAGCAATTCATCGCTTCGGCCAATCAGTTCGATGGCGAGGCAACCTTCGTGGTCACGCTCGACGCTGTGCCGATCGGCGTCTGCGGCGTCGAGCCGCGCGAGGGTGGTCCCGAGGTCGGCTGCTGGATTGGTGTGTCGCACTGGGGTCGGGGTTACGCCACCGAAGCGGTGCGCGCGCTGATCGACCACGCGTTCGCAAATCTTCAACATGAGGCGCTGCAGGGCGGCACGCGCGTGAGCAATCCGGCTTCGCGGCGCGTGCTGGAGAAATGCGGCTTCCAATGGACCGGCGTGCGCTTGTCGCGCATCCGCGCCATCAATTCGGCGGCGCCGACCGATCGCTATCGGCTCGATCGAAGGCTGTGGCTGTCGCTGAAGTCGTGGAGCTGCGCCGAGCGTGTCGCGTAGGAGGGTGCATCGAGGCGTGCGCGATCAAGTTCCCAACGCGGAACTCGGCAGGAACAAATCATTGACAGCGGCGTGCCGCGGGCGGACGATGGCGATGCGGGTTGCGTGCTTCGCATCGCGGCCTGCGAGCTGCGGAAATGGAGGCACAATGCCGCCGGGTCAGTCGAGCCGCGATGACCGCCGCTTCACTGTTCGGGTTGCGGCGTAGCGGCACTCACGAACGGCACGTCGGGAGCGGCCCTCGGGCCGCAGCAGTGAGGCAAGGCCCACTTGGCCCCTCCCGGCGCGACTTCCGCCGTGATGCGCCTCTTCGTTTGCCCCTGCTGCATCATCATTTATTGTTCTGCTATCGATAGTATCGACGGCATCATCCGGCGCTGCGCCGGATCGTAATTATTCGTGGCGCGATGAAATTCCTCGACGAAGCCAAGGTCTACATTCGCTCCGGCGACGGCGGCAACGGCTGCGTGTCGTTTCGGCGCGAGAAATTCATCGAATTCGGCGGCCCGAACGGCGGCGACGGCGGCAAGGGCGGCGACGTGATCGCGTTGGCTGTCGACGGCCTCAACACGCTGATCGACTATCGCTACCAGCAGCATTTCTTCGCCAAGAACGGCGGCGCCGGCATGGGCAAGGACCGCCACGGTGCCGCCGGCGCCGACGCGATTCTAAAAGTGCCGGTGGGCACGCAAATCTACCAAGAAGATGGCGAGACGCTGCTCGCCGATCTCACCGAATCCGGTCAGCGCGTCGTGCTGGCGCGCGGCGGCAACGGCGGCTTCGGCAACGCGCATTTCAAATCCTCGACCAATCGCGCGCCGCGCCGCGCCAATCCGGGCCAGCCGGGCGAGGAGCATACGATCCGGCTGCGGCTCAAACTGATCGCCGATGCCGGCATCGTCGGCTTGCCCAACGCCGGCAAGTCGACGTTCCTGGCGGCGGTCAGCGCCGCCAGGCCGAAAATCGCCGATTATCCCTTCACCACGCTGACGCCGCAGCTCGGCGTCGTCGACAGCGACGGCCGCGAGTTCGTACTCGCCGACATTCCCGGCCTGATCGAGGGCGCGCACGAAGGCGTCGGTCTCGGCGACCGGTTCCTCGGCCATGTCGAACGCTGCCGTGTCCTGCTGCATCTCGTCGATGGCACGACTGGAAACGCCGGCGAGGCTTACAAGACAGTGCGCCGCGAGCTCGAAGCGTATGAACACGGGCTCGCCGACAAGCCGGAAATCGTGGCGCTGAGCAAGGCCGACGCGATGAGCGCGGCCGAGCGGAAACAGCAACTGGCGCGCTTAAAGCGCGCGGCCAAGAAAACGCCGCTCGTCGTCTCGGCCGTGAGCGGCGAAGGTGTGCCGGATGCCTTGCGCACGCTCCTTAATGTCATCGACAAGAAGCGCGCAGCGGCGGCTGCCGATCCGGCGCCGGAGACCGCGTGGCAGCCGTGATTCGGTGCGTGCGTGACCGGCACCTATGCGCCGCCCTTTGCGCTACTCAGATCGGCAGGGTGCATCATTTTTTGAACGACATCGCGCGCCGCGCGTAAATGATGAGCGGCCTCTTTCCATTGTCCGGCGCGTTCTGGGTCCTTAGTCTCCATCCACTCAACACGATGTAGCGCCTGGAAAATATCCAGGTCGACCTTGTTGGCCGCGCGTTGCGACGCCGCCACCGAGGAGATTGATTTCGGCGCAGCAACCCGCATCTATCCCCTCCGCCACATACAGTTCCTGCTTGCATTCATAACCGTTAACGCTTATGAGAAGCAATAGGCGATAACGCTTATGACAGAGGGAGCGTGGTTGACATTCCGATAACGGAAAGTCGTAATAAGACCCGGATGGGTCGGCGGCCACTTGGCGTCAAATTTACCGGTGTGCGGCTCGGGAATGGCATTCCCAAGCGCATTGATGCTGTATTGGAGGAGCATGAGAGCCGCGCCGCCTTCATCCGCAAGGCAGTCGACGCCGAGCTAAAGCGGCGCGAACAGGCGCAGCGCTCAAAGCGGAAACAGATCAAGGATTAGACCCCGGCAACCGGTTGCGGATCGGTGTGCGCCATGAAGCGGGCCGCCATCCGCCGCCCGGCGATGGTCGACGGCATCCGCCCGCGCCCACGATGCAACGCGCCGCGGCATTCGTTCGACGCTGGACGGCGTCGGGGTGACAAGCGAAAAATAAACAAGGCAACAGACTGTGCAGTCCATCAATCAATTCATTGAGGCCCAGCAGGTCGCTATGATCGAAGATGGGCAATTTCCGCGCTTATTAGCCTTGTAGCCGACAAGGTTCGCACCTTCGGTGATCGCGGTGTAATAAATTCTTGGCCTCTTCGCGGGCCGAGCATATACAACGATTATTCGTCACAGAGTGCGTCGGCAATATACAGCCGCACCTGCGATCACGGCGCCGATGAAGGCCCACATCAGTACGTCTTGCGGCTCAAGGGTCATCCACGTCGTCAGTCGCAAGCCACTCCAGTGCGTCAGCCAAAAGCCGACGGCCACGCCGAGAGCCCCGCCGCCAATGATACCAACGGCCAGCCCCGCGCGGTGCTCAGGTTTCCAGTTTAGGGGATTTAACATACCGATGCGCTGCGTTGCGGCCTGACCCGTAGATTGGTTGCCCGTCGTGACTCTCAACCCACATGAACTCTATCGCATGTGTGCGACCGCTCTGTCGTTCTCTGTCGTACCAATCGCAATGCTCGACTTGGTCCGCGAGACGCCCGCGGCTTCGATATATCGAAGCGAAGTCAACGAATTTCATGCATAGGTAGCCCGGCTGGTCGTTGTCCATGGTAGCAATTCCTCCTGCCGGACGAGGATTGCGGGTAGGTGACTGCCAAAGGATTAATAATCCCCGAGTAGGCCGCTTCTATTGGCCCACGCAGCTGAATTGCAGCAGACCGTCGCGCTCGACGCGCTGCAGGAGATCGATCTCCCAGGCCAAATAGTCGCGCATTGCCGCTTTGATATCGCCGGCGCGTTCATAGGGCTTGCGCCATTGATCGACCGGCTCGTCGGCCAACAGCGGCTCGGCCGACAGCTCATAGCCGGCCGCGCGCCAGGCGGCGTTGCCGCCGGCGAGGAAGCGCACCGGGATGCTCAGGAGCGCCTGCGCTTCGGCCACCGCCATGGCGGCGAGCGCGCCGTCTTCGGAGGTCAGCACCAACGTCTCGCGCAGCGGAATCTTTTTCAGCGCGCGGTCGAGCCGCGTTCGGATCGCAAACCACGCGCCGGGAATGTGCTCTTTGAGATACTCGCGGCTCAGCGACAGATCGACCACCGTCGCCGCATGGCTCGCAAACAATTCGCCGAATGCGCCAAGCTCGATCGCGGCGCCGTCGTCGAGCTCGGCTTTGAGCATCGGCGTCGCCGGCCGGCCGGTCTCCGTTCCCGCCTCCGCCAGCACGAATACATCCTGCCAGCCCATCTGGCGCAGCCACGACGCGGTCATCAGCGCCCGCACTTCGGCATCGTCGACCAGCACGACACGGGCGCCGAGCGTGCCGACGTACTGATCGGTCGCCTGCACCAATTGGCCGCCTGGCGCCGAGACTGCACCGGCGACATGGCCCATTTCGTATTCGGCCGGGTCGCGAACATCGAACAAATACAGCGTGCGATCTTGATCGGCGCGCAGCCGTTCGAGTGCGGCGCGGTCGATCGCCTCGACGCCGCAGCTTTCCGCCACGCGCTTGGCCGCCTGCCGTGCCCATTGCAGATTGTCGGCCGCAACGGCGGGCGCCCGCCGGTTCTGGCCGGTGTCGCAAACAAAGCCCGCAAGGCTCCAGCCCATCGTGCCGTTGCGCAGCGCCAGCACGCGATTGGGCAGTCCGGCGTTGATCAGCGACTGGGCGCCGATGATGCTGCGGGTGCGGCCGGCGCAATTGACCACCACGGTGGTGCGCGGCGACGGCGCGATCTCGCGCGCGCGCAGCACCAGTTCGGCGCCCGGGACGTTGACCGCGGTCGGGATCGAGACGCGCACGTACTCGTCGAGCGGGCGGCTATCGAGCACCACCACGTCGGCGCCGGTGCGCAGCAGGCCTTCGAGTTCTTCGGCGGCGATGCCGGGCGTGCCACAGGTATGCTCGACGAACTCACCGAATGCCTTGCTCGGCACATTGACGCCGGAAAACAGCTCGAAGCCTGCTCGCCCCCAAGCAGCGACGCCGCCATCGAGGACGGCGACGCCCGAATAGCCGTTGCGCGCGAGGATCGCGGCGGCGCGCTCGGCAAGGCCGTCGCCGTCGTCGCACAGCACGATGCGCGTGGCGCGGCGCGGCACCAGCGCCGCGAACTTCAGCTCGAAGCGGCTCAACGGAACCGAGCGTGCCAGCAGCAGATGATTTTGCGAAAAGAGAAGCTCCTCGCGCACGTCCACCAGCGCAAGCTCGCCGCCGTCGGCCAGCATGGCGCGAAGCTGGCGGGCGTCCACCGTGCGCGGCGTTGCCGATGACGAATGGGGTTGCGGCCGCGCGCGTTCGGCGGCCGCGGGACTGACCGGCGCGCTCACGTCGCCTGCTGCGCCGTCATCTGGTGCACCTCGCCGGTTTTCAGGTCGAAGCGCACGCGATCGATGCGGTCCAGATTGGTGCCGGTGACGCGAATGAAACGGGCGTAATCGGGATAATCGATCGAATGGATCTTGCCGTCCTGATAGATGCCGGCATGGCCCGGCTCGAGGCGGTATTTCTTGACCGGCTTCAGCTTGGCGTGCTTCGGGTCGCCGCCGTTATCCTCGCGCTCCCATTCGATCATGTCGGTGTGATGGGTGGCCTGGCCGTATATGGCCCATGAGGCGCCGTGATCGTGCGGCGGCGACACCCGCGCCTTCTCGTTGATGTGGGCGAGGATTTGAAAGCCGAGCTTCGGATCCTCGTACAGCACGTGCAGCCCGCGCGGCGTGGCCTCGCTGGCGTGCTCGCGGATGAAGTCCGGATTGCGCAGCAAGGTCTCCAGCTTGGTCCGGACCTGCTCGCGGCCGTCCGGGCCGGGATCGCGCGACAGGATCGAACGGCAATCGGCGATGAACTGATCGAGATCGTAGGCCATTGTGGTGCTCCCAAAGAGGCGTTTGGTCCAGTTTCGCTCATCGCAAGCGCCGGCGCCAGCGGCAGCTTCATGGGGTAGTGTCTCAGTTTGAATTTTGCCGCCATTTTCGACGGTTCCGCCCATGATATAATAGTCGAATACGCATAGGCCAATGACAGCACTACACCCCACATTAAACGCGGCCATTCGGTACGGGATTCTCTACGGCGCCGTCTTCTGCGTTTGCGTGCTTTCGAATTACCAGCCATTTGGCCGCTATCGCCAAACGCGGATTACGATGCGTGCCCTTATTGTGGATGCAATCATGGCCGCTCTGACCGTGGTCGGCATCGCTTTTCTCGGATAATTTCAAACTGAGACACTACCCTTCATGGGTTTGGATTGCGCCGGGCCAGCCGCTACATTGAGGCCATGTTCGGGCTGCCGCGAAGCTACGACCGGCCGCGCAACGTGCGCCTCGATACGCTGGTGCGCCTGCGCTGGCTCGCCGTATTCGGCCAGCTGGCGGCGCTGTTCGTGGTGCATTTCGGCCTCGAATACGTGGTGGTGCCGATCTGGTCGTGCCTTGCGGTGATCGCAGTGGCGGCGCTGCTCAACGTCGCCTTACGCCTCGCCTTTCCCAAGACGCAATGGCTCGAGCCCGACCGCGCCGCCTGGCTGCTCGGCTTCGACATCGCCGAACTCGCGGCGCTGCTTTACCTCACCGGCGGCCTGGAGAACCCGTTCTCGTTCCTGCTGCTCGGCCCGGTGCTGATCTCGGCGACCGCGCTGCCGCCGCGCATGACGCTTCTGATCGGCACCTTCGCTATGCTGTGCGCGACGGTGCTCGTGTTCTTTCATTACGACCTGCCGTGGGAGACGCCGCACGGCCTGGAACTGCCGGAAATCTACATGGTCGGGGTCTGGCTCTCGATCCTGCTCGCCATCGGCTATATCGGCGTCTACACGTGGCAGGTCGCCGAGGAGGCGCGCCAGCTGTCCGATGCGCTGGCGGCGACCGAACTCGTGCTCGCGCGCGAGCAGCACCTGTCCCAGCTCGACGGGCTTGCCGCCGCTGCTGCCCATGAGCTCGGCACGCCGCTCGCCACTATCACGCTGGTGGTTCGGGAAATCGAGCGCATGCTCGAGCCGAAATCGCCCTACGCGGAGGACGTGAAACTGTTGCGTGAAGCGGCGCAGCGCTGCCGCGAAATCATGGCCAAGCTCACCGAGCTGCCGACCGGCGAGCCGTTCGATCGCTTGCCGCTGTCGGCGTTGATCGAGGAAGCCGCCGCGCCGCACCGCAATTTCGGCGTTTCGGTCGGCGTGACCTTGCCGCCGAACCGCACGGGCGAACCGGTCGGGGCCCGCAACCCGGCGATCCGTTACGGGCTCGGCAACATCATCGAGAACGCCGTCGATTTCGCCCGCAGCCGCGTCGAAATCTTCGCCCTGTGGGACGATGACGACGTCACCATCACCATCAGCGACGATGGTCCGGGCTTTGCGCCCGAAGTGCTGGACCGCCTCGGCGCGCCCTATGTGACCCATCGCCGGTCTGAGCCGCGCAGCATCGAGGACGACGGCGATACGGTGTTCGGCCTCGGACTTGGCTTTTTCATTGCCAAGACGCTGTTGGAACGATCCGGAGCCAAACTATCGCTCATCAATCAGGCGCCGCCGCTGCATGGCGCAACCATTAAGATCACCTGGAACCGCGCGGTTTTCGAGCGGCCGCTGCCCTCGCCCCCTCTTGAGCCCGCGGTGCCGGCCGCTTAACTTTAAGACAGAGATTGGCTTGATTGTCGGCTCATTGTTGGCGTGATGCGCCTGCCAAATGCGGCGCAAGTTGATTGCGGCCGCCCACGATTGCAGCGATACTGCAAAAGAGTTCCCGGGCGGCGTCGCGCATCGCGTGAGGCCGACATAAGCATGTCGGCGGAGTAGATTGCCATGACCAATGCAGTACCCGGAGCGCTTCCCAACGAACGTTCACTCCTGATCGTCGAAGACGATAAATCTTTCTTGCAGCGGTTGGCGCGAGCCATGGAGGGCCGCGGCTTTTTGGTCACCACGGCCGAATCGGTGGCCGATGGGCTGTTGCAGGTGGAAAGGGCGGCTCCGGCCTTCGCGGTCGTCGACATGCGGCTCGCTGACGGCAACGGCCTCGACGTTATCTCGGCCATGAAGAAACGCCGGCCGGAAGCGCGCGCCATCATTCTCACCGGCTACGGCAATATCGCCACCGCGGTGAACGCGGTAAAGCTCGGCGCCGTCGACTATCTGGCCAAGCCGGTCGATGCCGACGATGTCGCGGCGGCGCTCTTGGCGCTGGACAACAAAAAGATCGAGCCGCCGGAAAATCCGATGTCGGCCGACCGCGTGCGCTGGGAACACATTCAGCGCATTTACGAATTGTGCGGCCGCAACGTCTCGGAAACCGCGCGGCGGCTTAACATGCACCGGCGCACGCTGCAGCGCATCCTGGCCAAACGCGCGCCCAAATAATTAATCCTGCCGCTGGCCAGGTTTCGCACGTCCGCTCGATGCCGGCGCGTTTACAGTTAACTAACCGCATTCGCGCCGCCGTGCGGAAGCTCGAATTGCACCGAACCCATTAAGCCAAATTTCGCGCACCTCGCCTATCATGCCTGCCGAACCGTGATGACAGGTTGCGGTGGGGATCGGGATGCTTCAGCAAGCGGATATGAGCGCGGCGGACCAGGATGGGTCGCCTGCCGCAACCGTCGTGCCGCCCGCAGGCGCGCCGCGTCTGCTCGTCATCGACGACGACAATCTGCATCGCATGATCATCTGCCGGGTCGCCGTCAAAGCCGGTTATGCGCCGGCGGGCGCGGCGACCTACGACGAAGCGGCGCAGCTGGTGCAGGACAACGCGTTCGACTGCATCACGCTCGATCTTTCGCTCGGCGAGCATGCCGGCGTCGAGTTGTTGCGGCATCTCTGGGTGATCGGCTGCAAGGCGACGATCATCATCATCAGCGGCTGCGACGATGCCACCTGCGGCGACAGCCGGCGGGTCGCCGAGTCGCTGAAGCTCAAGGTGTGGGAGTCGATCCCGAAGCCGGTGAACTTGGGCGTGCTGCGTGACTCGCTCGAGCGGCTCAAGGCCGCGCGCGGCCCGTTCCTTCACGTCTCCACCGCATAAGGCCCCTGCGGGTCGGCCAGCGCCTGCAGCCGCAACGCCGCGGCGTGGGCAAAGCGCAGCACGACGGTTTTGCGCGTCGCTGCGGGCAGACGATGCTCGGGCGCCTCGGCGATGATCGAAGCGCCGAACGCGTCGGCGACGATCAATCCGGCATCGGCGGGGAAAATTCCCCGTGGCACGTCGAGCACGGTGGCGAAGTACAGCCGATCGCAATGCCGGCGGTAGTCGGTCCATTTCTGATCGGCGCGAAAATCTGCGATCGACGATTTGATCTCGACGATGATGATCTCGCCGTCGCCGCCGAGCGCCACCAGATCGGCGCGGCGGCCGGACGGCAACGGCAATTCGCCGATCACGCAATAGCCAAGCGCATGCAGGTAGCGCGCGGTGCCGCGCGCGATGGCGAACGCGGTCGGCGATTGCCGGCCGTCGATCGGCAGTGCCGCCGTCAGCGAGCGAACGCTCATGGCCAGGATTCCGGGCAGCGGCGGATTGGCTAAGGCACGGTACTCGAGTTTACGCACGCGACGCGCTCCGGCCGAAGAGGCGACTTGAACGAGCGCCTCATTCTGCCTTGCCGGCACGCTCCGGAAAAGCCCCGGCCAGCGCCGCGCGCGAGGCGGCGAGCACCCCGCGCTCGGTGATCAAGCCGGTCACCAGGCGCGCCGGCGTGACGTCGAAGCCGTAATTGGCGACCGCCGAACCATCCGGCACGATGCGGACGGTCTCGATCCGGCCGTCCGCGGTGCGGCCGGTCATGGTCGCCACCTCGTCGGCGCTGCGTTCTTCGATGGGAATCTCGGCAACGCCGTCCGCCACCGTGAAATCGATGGTCGGCGACGGCAGCGCCACGTAGAACGGCACGTTGTTGTCGCGCGCGGCGAGCGCTTTGAGATAGGTGCCGATCTTGTTGCACACGTCGCCATTGGCGGTGACGCGGTCGGTGCCGACGATGACGAGGTCGACCAGGCCATGCTGCATCAAATGGCCGCCGGTATTGTCGGCGATCACAGTGTGCGGCACGCCGTGCTTGCCGAGTTCCCACGCGGTGAGCGAGGCGCCCTGATTGCGCGGCCGCGTTTCGTCGGCGAACACATGGACGGGAATGCCGGCGTCGTGGGCCAGATAGATCGGCGCCGTCGCGGTGCCGACGTCGACCGCCGCCAGCCAGCCGGCATTGCAATGGGTCAACACGTTGACCCGCTCACCCGATTTTTTGCGCGCGGCGACCGCCTCGATGAGCGGCAGTCCGTTGCGGCCGATCGCGCTGTTGATGGCGACGTCCTCCTCGCAGATTTCGGCGGCGCGGCGATAGGCGGCGCTGCTGCGTTCGGCGCGCGGCTGGTTGCGCAGCGCCGCCATCATCTCGTCGAGCGCCCATTTGAGATTGATCGCGGTCGGCCGCGTGGCGATCAGCACCGCATAAGCGCGGTCGAGCGCATCGTCCGAAGAATCCTGCCGCAGTGCCAGACAAACCCCGTAGGCCGCCGTCGCGCCGATCAACGGCGCGCCGCGAATCAACATGGCGCGGATCGCGTGCGCGGCTTCATCGAGCGTAGTGAGGCGCGCGGTGGTCAAGCGATGCGGCAGGGCCGTCTGATCGATGATGCCCACCGACCAGCCGTCCGGCTCGACCCAGATGGTGCGCATCGGCTTGCCGTCGACTTTCATGGCGCTTCCCTAGCAGATTTCCGCCCGCTGTGGAGACCGCGATGCTTGCCGGCGCTGCCGCCTTGCCGCAATCTCGCGGCAATCCCGAGGAGGTCGCGATGGCGGAGCTGGACCTTGAGGCCGAATACAACAACCGCGCGCGCGTGCCGGAACACGCCGAAATCTTTTTGCGCTGGGCTGGCGAGGCGCAGGACTATCGGGCCGAGATGCTCAAGGCGGGCCGTGCCGAGCTGGAGCTGCCCTATGGCGACACGCCGCGCCAGACGGTCGATCTGTTCGCTGCGGAAAAGGCCGAAGGCGCGCCGCTTGCGATGTTCGTCCATGGCGGCTGGTGGCGCTCGCTCGAGCCCTCGACATTCAGCCAGATGGCGCGCGGCTTGAACGCAAGCGGCGCCACCGTCGCGGTGGTGGGTTACGATCTGTGCCCCAACGTCACCATTGCGGAGATCGTCGAGCAGATCCGCCGCGCCTGCGCGTTTCTGTGGCAGCGGCTCGGTCGCCGCATGCTGGTGTACGGACATTCCGCCGGCGGACACCTCGCCGCCGCCATGGTGGCGACCGACTGGGCGTCGCTTTATCCCAAGGCGCCGCCCGACCTGGTGCCTGCGGCCTGGGCGGTGTCCGGCGTGTTCGATCTGTCGCCGCTCGTCGGCATCAGCGTCAACCAGGACCTGCGGCTCGATGCCGAGGAGGCGCGCCGCCAGTCACCGGCCTATTGGCCGGTGCCGGCCGGACGGGTCTTCGACGCCGTGGTGGGCGGGCTCGAGTCGAGCGAGTTCAAGCGCCAGAGCCAGCTCATCGCGCAGACATGGCGGGGCAAGGCCGAGACCCGCTACGAAGAGGTCTCGGGCACCAATCATTTCACCGTCATCGATGCGTTGGCCGACCCGCAGAGCGCGATGACGCGCCGTGTTGCCGAACTGGCGCGGCGGACAGCGGCGTAGCGTCGTCTCCGTTTGATTCTGCCGCGGCAAGCGCGGGAGCCGATCGGCTGAGCAGCACGCAGGCCGAGGCGGCGAGGATGAGCGCGAAGCCGACGATATCAGCGAGTGTCGGCCGTTCGCCAAGAATGAGCACCGAGGAGATCACGCCGATCACTGGGCTGCCCAAAACGCCGAGCGACGCGGTCATCGCCGGCAAGCGCCGGATGATCGAGAACCATAGTCCATAAGCGGTGCCGGTGCCGAGCACGCCCGACATCACGGTGGCAATGAGGCCGTCGCGGTGAGCGGCTTGCAGCTGCGGGCCGCCTTCGAAAATCAGCATGCAGGCGGCGATGACGACGAACGAAATAGCGACCTGCCAGGTGGCGATCGCCATCGGATCGGCTTGCAGCCGCGCCCATTTCAGATAGACCGTACCGGCCGCCCAGCTCACGCCGGTGGCAAGCGCCAGTAAGATGCCGATCGGAATCCCTGTCTCGGCCAGCGGATAGATCAGCACCCCAAGCCCGGCGGCGCACAGCGCGATGGCGATCGGTTGCATGCCGGTCGGCCGTTCGCGCAGAAAAATCCAGGCCAAGACCACCGCCCAGATCGGCATCGTGTAGGAGAGGATAGCCACCCGCGACGTGGCGGCGGAAAGCTGCGCGAACGTCGAAAACACGCTGAAGCTCGCGACATTGAGCATCGCGGCGATCGCCACGTGCACCCAGCCCTTCGCCCCGGGAATGCGCAGGCTGCGGCGTTTGACGGCGCAGATCGCAAACAGCATCACGCCGCCGACGAACACGCTGATCGTGCGCATGGTGAACGGCGGCACTTCGTTGAGCGCGATTCGCATGATCGGCCAGGTAGCGCCCCATACGACGCATAGTGCAGCCAGCATCAGCCGCGCGCCGGCATCGCCCGCCGCGGCATCGGCATAGGGCGGGGGCTCGCGATTCCTCACGGATTGTCCTCTGGCGAACCGGTCATGGCGCTTTCGGCCCCGCGCCCAAATACCAGTCGACGATCTGGCCGCCGGTCCAGAACAGCACGTCGGACTTCTTGCGAATCACCTCGAAGATGCGGCGGAAATATTTGACGCGATGCGGCGCGCCCATGATGTAGGGATGCACCGAGAGCGCCATGACGCGCGCCGAGTGGGCCGCGTCGGCGTAAATCTGTTCGAACTGATCGAGCGCGCGCTCGCAATATTCCGACGCCTTGTGATGCTGGATCAGCATCATGGCGACGTCGTTGCACTCCTGCGTGTACGGCACGTTGATGATCGGCTTGGTGCGGGTCTTCAGCCACACCGGCTGATCGTCGAGCACCCAGTCGGCGACGTAATCATAGCCCTCCTCGACCAACAGATCGGGCGTGACCCAGGTCTCGGTCAGTCCGGGCCCAAGCCAGCCGCGCGGCGGCTTGCCGGTGGCCTTGGTGATGACTTCGCGGACCTTGCGGATGTCGGCGCGCTCGTCCGGCACCTTCTGCATGTTGCGCTGGGTAAAGCCGTGGCCGACGAATTCCCAATCGCGCTCGACGGCGGCGCGCACGATCTGCGGATAGGCCGCAAGCGCCGAACCGTTGATGCAAATGACGCCCGGAATGTCGAACTCGTCGAACACTTTCACAAAGCGCCAAAAGCCTACCCGGTTGCCGTATTCGTGCCAGGCCCAGTTCGGCACGTCCGGCATCGGCGAGCCGCCGGCCGGCGGGGTGAGCACGGTGCGCGGCATCGGCGCGGTAGCGTCCCATTCTTCGACATTGACGATGACCCACACCACCATGCGGGCGCCGTTCGGCAATTGTAGCGGCGGCCGCTCGGTGATCGGCGAATAGGCGATGCGCTCGTGCGGCAGTAACGGCTTGTTGGATGGCCGCTTGCGCGGCGCCGATTTTTTCGGTCGCGTGGGCATGCTGTCGTCGCCTCCGGTCCCGCTATAGCAAATCCTCAGGCGCAATGGGCCGCGATTGTCGCTGCTGCATGCGGGCTATGCCGTGCTGCAACTGTCGCGTCGCGTCATCGGCCGGCCGCCTTTTCGGTCGACGGCGGGCGCCGCGTCACGATCGTGCCCGATACGATCAGCGTCACCGCGCAAACGCACAGCGGCAAAAAGGCAGTCCATGGCCTGCCGGTGAGATCCCAGAGCGCGCCGCAGATCGTCGGCACGGCGATGCCGAAAGTATAGCTGATCGTAAACATGCCAGCCGAGGTGCGCGACACATCGACCGGCGCGCTCAACAACGCCGGCAGCGCCAGCGCCGGCGGGAACGTCATGGCGGTGGTAAGGCCCACCAGTCCGGCCGCAACCAGGATGGCGACATTCGACTGCGCGAAGATGAAGGTGACGAAGGCTGCGAGCAGCAGCGGACCGAACACCAGAAACGGCCAGGCGCGGCGCTCGAGCCGATCCGCCATGACGAGCAGGATGAACGGCGCCGCCATCTGCATGCCGTTGAGCCAAGCCACCGCCGGACCAAACAACGCCGCTTTGCCTTGGCTCGCCAGATAGTCGCCGAGGAAAGCATTGGTGCCGAAAAACGCGCTGTTATTGCAGCCGAGCGTCAGCCCGAGCAGCCAGAGCAGCGGCCTGCTCCAGTCCGGCCACCAGCGGCCGCCGGTCGGGATCGGCGCGGTTTGCCGGTCGCTGCGCGCCGGGCTGAGCAGATAGAATGCCGGAGCGATGAGCAGCGCCGGCACCGCCCAAAACACCATGTCGGCGCGCCACGAGCCGCCGAGCGCGGGCAGCACGTAAGGGATCGTGGTTGCCGACGAGACCGTCGCGCCGCCCAGCATGCCGCTGGTGTAGGCGATGGTGCCAAGCGCGACCCGGCCGGGCAGCCATTCGCGCACCAAGGTCGGCATGCCGGGCTGCATGATGGCGACGCCCAGGCCGGTCGCGATGGCGGCGGCGTAAAGCGTCCAGACGTCGATTGCGGCGCCGCGCGCCCCGCTCGCCACGCCGGCGATCACCATGCCGACCAGCACCGCGCGCTGGGTGCCGATGCGCGCGATCAGCAGCGAGCCCGGCACGGCCGCGATGGCAAACAGCGCCAGCGGCAGGCCGACGAGCAGGCCGACCTGCGTCTCCGACAGGCGCAATTCGTCGTGCACCAGCGGGATCACCGGCGGCATGGCGAGAATCGTCATGCGCAGCGTGATGCCCGCCAGAAACAGCACGACCATGAGTCGGAAGAGCCGGCCGTGCGAAGGGCCGGCTGCGGAATTCCCGGCAGTGGACATGAAAGGGAGTGCGTTGTGGACGCGCAACGTGCATCACTGACGGCGCTCGCGCAAGGACAGGTTCGTCGCGACGCTGCTTACGGCTATTCGGTTGCGGGACTGTCGGAACAAAGCTAGAACGCTGTCGAGGGTCTTTCATGTCAGGCCTTGCGGCGGCCCAGCACGCGCTTCGCACGACGTTCGGCTTCGCCGACTTCCGCGCCGGCCAGGCCGAAATCGTCGCTGCGGTTTTGGCCGGCCGCGACGTGCTCGCCATCATGCCGACCGGCAGCGGCAAATCGCTGTGCTATCAGTTGCCGGCGCTGCTGCGCGACGGCCTCACCGTCGTGGTGTCGCCGCTGATTGCGCTGATGCGCAATCAGGTGGCGCAGCTTTGCGGCTGCGGCGTCGCGGCGGCGGCGCTCAATTCGGCGAACGACCCGCGCGAGAACCGCGCCATCCTTGATCGTATCGGGCGGGGCGAATTGCGCCTCGTCTACGTGGCGCCCGAGCGGCTTGCCAAAGCGGAAACGCTCGATCTGTTGCGGCGCGCGAAGGTTGCCATGCTGGCGGTCGATGAAGCGCATTGCATCTCGCAATGGGGTCACGATTTTCGCCCCGAATACGCCGAGCTTGGCAAAGTGCGGGCCGCGCTCGGCGAAGTGCAGACGGTTGCGTTTACCGCCACCGCCGATGCCGCGACGCGCGCGGACATTTTGGCAAAGCTGTTTCGCCGCCCGCCGGACGTTTTCGTGCACGGCTTCGATCGGCCCAACTTGCGGCTGGCGATGCAGGCCAAGATCGGCAGCCGCAACCAGATCGTCGATTTCGTCGAAGCGCACCGTGGCCGAAGCGGCATCGTATATTGCGCGTCGCGGCGCAAGACCGAGGAGGTCGCCGAGTATCTGGGCGAGGCCGGCATCAAGGCGCTGCCGTATCACGCCGGCATGGAAGCGGCAGCGCGCTCGCGCCATCAGGACGCGTTCCTGCAGGAGGACGGCGTGGTGGTCGTCGCCACGATCGCGTTCGGCATGGGCATCGACAAGCCGGACGTGCGCTTCGTGCTGCATGCCGACATGCCGGCCAACATCGAGAGCTATTATCAGGAAATCGGCCGCGCCGGCCGCGACGGGCTGCCGGCGAACACGCTGACGCTCTATTCCATGGCCGACATTCGGCTGCGCCGCATGCAGGTCGATGAGAGCGATGCCAGCGAGGAGCAGAAGCGCGTCGAGCGGCAACGGCTCAATGCGCTGGTCTCGCTCTGCGAATCGCCGCGCTGTCGCCGGCAGACCCTGCTCGCATATTTCGGCGAGACCGCGGAGCCGTGCGGCAACTGCGATTTTTGCTGCGACGGTGCGCAACTGATCGACGGCACCATCGCGGCGCAGAAGGCGCTGTCGGCGATGATCCGCACCGGCGAGCGCTTCGGCACCGAGCACCTGACCAACGTGCTCGTCGGCGAACGCAGCGAAGCGGTGGAGAAATTCGGCCACCACCGCCTGCCGACGTTCGGCGTCGGCCAGGAATACGACAGGAAAGAGTGGCGTTCGATTTTTCGCCAGCTACACGGTGCCGGCATCATCGTGCTCGATGTCACCGGCTATGGCACTTGGCGCATGACCGACGCGGGCCGCCGCGTGCTCAAGGGCGCCGACAAGTTCACGTTGCGCAAAGATGTACTTAAAAGCGGCCGCAAGGCCGCACGCGCCGCCGCCAATGCGGCGGTGCTCGACGATGGCGCGCCCGGCGATCCCGCGCTGTTCGAGGCGCTGCGCCGCCGCCGCTTGGAACTCGCCAAGGCATTGCGGGTCGCGGCCTATGTGGTGTTTGCCGACAAAACGCTGCTCGACATGGCGAAGCGCAAGCCGAAGAGCTTGGTCGAGATGGCCGCCGTGCACGGCGTCGGCGAAGCCAAGCTTCGGCAATACGGCGAAGAATTTCTGGATGTGATCCGCGGCCACGCGGCCGCGTCGGCCTGAATGCGCCATCGCGCAATGCGCCCGTCGGAGAGCATTTCGTCGGCGTTCCGCGAGTTGCGCCCGGTTGCGCCCTATGTTAGCAACGCCGCGATTTTTGCGGGTTCTTTTTGCGGTTTCTTGGGCCATTTCGCTGCGCCCAAATTCCAAAATCCCGCACAATTCCCAGGGGCTCGATCCCAAGGGGCTTGCGCCGGTTGCCCAGCGCCGGTTGCGCCCTTGCGAAAGCGCTCCCGACGACGCGAGTGCATATCAACGTGGCGGCACAAGACACCATTGTATCGGGGATGGCGGGGCGCTACGCGACGGCGTTGTTCGAGCTGGCGCGCGAGGGCAATGCGATCGATGCAGTCAAGGCCGACGTCGATCGCTTCGATGCCCTGATCGCCGAGAGCCCCGACCTGCTGCGGCTCATTCGCAGTCCGGTCTTTTCGGCCGACGAGCAGCTGCAGGCGCTCGCCGCGGTGCTGCAGCGTGCCGGCATCGGCGGCTTGGCGGAAAAATTTCTCAAGCTCGTGACGGCGAACCGCCGCTTGTTTGCGGTCCGCGACATGTTCAAAGCGTTTCGTGAACTGGTTGCCGACCAGAAGGGCGAGGCGACCGCCGAGGTCACGGTTGCGGAAGCACTCAAGGATGACCACGTTGCCGCGTTGAAAAGCGCGCTCAAAGAAGTGAGCGGCAAGGACGTCGATCTGCACGTCAAGATCGAGCCGGCGATCCTCGGCGGGCTCGTGGTCAAGCTCGGCAGCCGCATGGTCGATACCTCGCTGCGCACCAAACTCAATGCCATCCGACAGGCGATGAAAGAGGCCCGATAATGGATATCCGCGCCGCGGAAATCTCCGCGATCCTCAAAGAGCAGATCAAGAACTTCGGCCAGGAGGCCGAAGTCTCGGAAGTCGGCCAGGTGCTGTCGGTCGGTGACGGCATCGCCCACGTCTACGGCCTCGACAACGTGCAGTCGAGCGAGATGGTCGAGTTCGAGAGCGGCGTGCGCGGCATGGCGCTCAATCTGGAATCCGACAACGTCGGCATCGTCATTTTCGGCAGCGACCGCGAGATCAAGGAAGGCCAGACCGTCAAGCGCACCCGCGCCATCGTCGAGGTTCCGGTCGGCAAGGGTTTGCTCGGCCGCGTGGTCGATGCGCTGGGCGATCCGATCGATGGCAAGGGCCCGATCAAGGCCGATCATAAGGCCCGCGTCGACGTCAAGGCGCCCGGCATCATTCCTCGGAAATCGGTGCACGAGCCGATGGCGACGGGCCTCAAGGCGATCGACGCGCTGATCCCGATCGGCCGCGGCCAGCGCGAACTGATCATCGGCGACCGCCAGACCGGCAAGACCGCGATCGCGCTCGACACCATTCTCAATCAGAAGCCGCTCAACGCCTCGGGCGACGAGAAGATCAAGCTCTACTGCGTCTATGTGGCGGTCGGCCAGAAGCGCTCGACCGTCGCGCAATTCGTCAAGGTGCTGGAAGAGAACGGCGCGCTCGACTATTCGATCGTGGTCGCCGCCACCGCCTCCGATCCGGCGCCGATGCAGTATCTGGCGCCGTTTTCCGCTTGCGCCATGGGCGAATATTTCCGCGACAACGGCATGCATGCGGTGATCATTTATGACGATCTGTCGAAGCAGGCGGTGGCCTATCGGCAGATGTCGCTCCTGCTGCGCCGGCCGCCGGGCCGCGAAGCCTATCCGGGCGACGTGTTCTACCTGCACTCCCGGCTGCTCGAGCGCGCCGCCAAGATGAACGACGACCACGGCGCCGGCTCGCTCACCGCGCTGCCGGTGATCGAGACCCAGGCCAACGACGTGTCGGCCTACATTCCGACCAACGTCATTTCCATCACCGACGGCCAGATCTTCCTCGAGACCGATCTGTTCTATCAGGGCATCCGTCCGGCGGTGAACGTCGGCCTGTCGGTGTCGCGCGTCGGCTCGGCGGCGCAGACCAAGGCGATGAAGAAGGTCGCCGGCCGCATCAAGGGCGAGCTGGCGCAATATCGCGAGATGGCGGCGTTCGCGCAGTTCGGCTCCGACCTCGACGCCACCACGCAGCGGCTGCTCAACCGCGGCTCGCGGCTGACCGAGCTCCTCAAGCAGCCGCAATTCTCGCCGCTGAAGATGGAGGAGCAGGTCTGCGTCATCTATGCGGGCGTCAACGGCTATCTCGATCCCCTGCCGGTCGAGCGGGTGCGCGCTTTCGAGGACGGGCTCCTCGGCGCATTGCGCGGTCAGCACGGCGATATCCTCAACGCGATCCGCGACTCCCGCGATCTCGACGACGCCACCGCCGGCAAGCTCAGGGGCGTGGTTGAGAGCTACGCCAAGACGTTTGCGTGATTCGCCGTCATGGCCGGGCTTGTCCCGGCCATCCACGTCTTCGGATGTGGATCTGAAGTTTAAGACGTGGATGCCCGGCACAAGGCCGGGCATGACTAGAGAGACGACTGAGAGCTAATGCCTTCGCTCAAAGACCTGCGCAACCGCATCGCCGCCACCAAGGCGACGCAGAAGATCACCAAGGCCATGCAGATGGTCGCGGTGTCGAAACTGCGCCGCGCCCAGGCCGCGGCCGAGGCGGCGCGGCCTTACGCCGCCAGCATGGAAAAGGTTTTGGGCAACATCGCCGCTTCGGTCAGCGGCCTGGAGACGGCGCCGCGACTGTTGCGCGGCAGCGGCAGCGATCAGGTTCATCTGCTTCTGGTCTGCACCGCCGAGCGCGGCCTGTGCGGGCCGTTCAATACCGCGATCGTGCGGCATGCGCGCGAACGCGCCATCGCGCTGGCGGCCGAAGGCAAGGAGGTCAAGTTCTTCTGCGTCGGCCGCAAGGGCTACGACCAGCTGCGCCGGCAGTACGCCAAGCAGATCGTCGAGCTGGTCGATCTGCGCGCCGCGCGCACGCTGCACTTCGAGCATGCCGAGGGCATCGCCGAGAAAGTCATCGCGCGCTTCGAAAAATTCGAGTTCGACGTCTGCACCCTGTTCTTCTCGCGCTTCCGCTCGGTGATCGCGCAAATTCCGACCGCGCAGCAGATCATTCCGCCGCTGTTCGACAGCAACGCCACCGATGCGCTGGGCGGCGCGACTTACGAGTTCGAGCCCGAGGCCGAGGATATTTTGCATGAGCTGCTGCCGCGCAACATCGCGGTTCAGATCTTCCGCGCGCTTCTGGAAAACGCCGCCTCGTTCTACGGCGCGCAGATGTCGGCCATGGACAACGCCACGCGCAACGCCGGCGAGATGATCCGCAAGCAGACGCTCACCTACAACCGCACCCGCCAGGCGATGATCACCAAAGAGCTGATCGAGATCATCTCCGGCGCCGAGGCGCTGTGACCCCACAGGAAAGAAAGACCGTTACGAGGACTGCTCATGGCGAATAAAGTCGGACGTATCACCCAAGTCATCGGCCCCGTGGTCGACGTGCATTTCGAGGATCATTTGCCCGCGATCCTCAATGCCATGGAGACCACCAACCAGGGCCGCCGGCTGGTGCTCGAAGTCGCCCAGCATCTCGGCGAGTCGACGGTGCGCTCGGTGGCGATGGACTCCAGCGAAGGCCTGGTGCGCGGTCAGGAAGTGAAAGACACCGGCCAGCCGATCTCGGTGCCGGTCGGCGACGGCACCTTGGGCCGCATCATGAACGTGGTCGGCGAAGCGGTCGATGAGGCCGGCGACATCCCGCACCAACAGACGCGCGCCATCCACCAGGACGCGCCGGCCTATACCGACCAGTCGACCGAAGCGGCGATTCTCGTCACCGGCATCAAGGTGGTCGATCTGCTCGCGCCCTATGCCAAGGGCGGCAAGGTCGGGCTGTTCGGCGGCGCCGGCGTCGGCAAGACTGTCATCATCATGGAGCTGATCAACAACATCGCCAAGGCGCACGGCGGTTATTCGGTGTTCGCCGGCGTCGGCGAGCGCACCCGCGAGGGCAACGACCTCTATCACGAGATGATCGAATCCGGCGTCAACAAGGACCCCAAGAAGGGCCCGGTCGAAGGCTCCAAATGCGCGCTGGTGTACGGCCAGATGAACGAGCCGCCGGGGGCGCGAGCCCGCGTCGGGCTGACCGGCCTGACCGTCGCCGAATATTTCCGCGATCAGGGCCAGGACGTGCTGTTCTTCGTCGACAACATTTTCCGCTTCACCCAGGCCGGCTCGGAAGTTTCGGCGCTGCTCGGCCGCATCCCCTCGGCGGTCGGCTATCAGCCGACGCTCGCCACCGACATGGGCGCGCTGCAGGAGCGCATCACCACGACAACGAAAGGCTCGGTGACCTCGGTGCAGGCGATCTACGTGCCGGCCGACGATTTGACCGACCCGGCGCCGGCGACCTCGTTCGCGCATCTCGACGCCACCACCGTGCTGTCGCGCTCGATCGCCGAGAAGGGCATCTATCCGGCAGTCGATCCGCTCGACTCCACGTCGCGCATGCTCTCGCCGCTGGTGGTCGGCGAGGAGCATTATCAGGTGGCGCGGCGCGTGCAGCAGATTCTGCAGCGTTACAAATCGCTGCAGGACATCATCGCCATCCTCGGCATGGACGAGCTGTCCGAAGAGGACAAGCTCACCGTGGCGCGGGCGCGGAAAATCGAGCGCTTCCTGTCGCAGCCGTTCCATGTCGCCGAGGTGTTCACCGGCTCGCCCGGCGTGTTCGTGCAGCTCGAAGACACCATCCGCGGCTTCAAGGGCCTTTGCGAGGGCAAATTCGATCATCTGCCGGAAGCGGCGTTCTATATGGTCGGCACCATCGACGCCGCGGTCGAGAAGGGCAAAAAGCTCGCCGCCGAGGCGGCGTGAGAACATAGCAAACCATGACCGCGCTGCATTTCGAATTTGTCTCGCCCGAGCGGGTGCTGTTCTCCGGCGATGTCGATCAGGTCGATCTCCCGGGCGTCGAGGGCGACATGGGCATCTTGGCCGGCCATGCGCCGCTCGTTACGCCGCTCCGTCCCGGCATCCTCACCATCATTAACGGCAGCTCGCGCGAGGCGGTCGTGGTCATCGGCGGCTTTGCCGAGGTCGGTCCCACCGGCCTTACGGTTTTGGCCGACAAGGCGATGGCGCGGGACGACTACGACACCGTGACGCTCGCTGCCGACATCAGGGACGCCGAAGAGGACGTGGCCGACGCCACCGACGATGCGCAGCGCGACAAGCTCGCCCGCCGGCTCGAGCAGCTCAAGACATTGCAGGCGGCGCTGACGGCGCAATAATACCGATGCCCGTCATGGCCGGACTTGTTCCGGCTATCCACGTCTTTGAACCGGCTCGGCCTCCAAGACGTGGATGCCTGCGACGAGCGCGGGCATGACTTGGAGTTTTTGTGCGCTCCAGATACCTGCCAACGCCGTCTGTTCTAGGAATGAATTATAATTCGCGTCTTCGGCGACAATTTCGTCAGTAAAATCCGAAGGTCGCGCGGCCGCAGGCCGACGCATCCTGCCGTCGCGGCGAAGGCAGGGCGGGCGACGTGGATGAACACGGCGCTGCCCCGGCCGGCGATGCGGGGCCGCGTGTTGTGGTCGATTTCCACGATCATGTCGTAGAGCCCGTCGGGCCGGTGCAGCCGGTCGCCTGGTTCATTGGCCGAGCGCCGGAAGTGGCGATTGTAGCGGCGGTCCGCTGGGTCCTCGCACCAGGCGTCACCCGGGGAAATCCGCCGTGCCGGCAACAGGCTTGGCGGCCGCTTCAGACGGTCCTCTCGCCACCACAGCCGCAAAGGTCGAAATGAGCCGCGCGGCGTGCCGCCGTCGCCCTCGCGCTTGCCGGCGCGGATGCCGCCCCGGCCGAGCGCGACCGGCACGGTCAGCGCTCCGGCCCGCAGCCAGCCCTGCGTCTTATGGCCAGGCCGGCGATGGATGCGAATGATGCGCAGAGGTGTTGGATGCATGCAGATACGTCACGCCGGCGGCTCGCGGCCCATGCTTCCTAAGTGCCGCTTGCTCTTTTGGGCGCGCATGTTCTACTTCGCGCCCGGCGGCGCGGCAAAGTCGCCGTCATCCCGGCGCGCGCCACGAGTATTGACCGGCGCGCGTGGGGCGGGTCGCGGGGCCGATTGATGCCGAATACGCGTAAGATTCTGATTGTCGAGGACGATCCCGAGCTGCGCGAGGCGCTGTCCGAGCAGCTGTCGCTGCATGAGGAATTCGAAGCCGTCGCGGTGGAGAACGGCAGCAAGGGCGTGCAGGCCGCCAAGGCCGGCCAGATCGACCTCGTCATCATGGACGTCGGCCTGCCCGATATCGACGGCCGCGAGGCGGTGCGCATCCTGCGCAAGAACGGCTTCAAGGCGCCGGTCATCATGCTCACCGCACACGACACCGATTCCGACACGATCCTCGGCCTCGAATCCGGCGCCAACGATTACGTCGCCAAGCCGTTCCGTTTCGCCGTGCTCTTGGCGCGCATCCGCGCCCAGCTGCGCCAGCACGAAGCGAGCGAGGACGCGATCTTCATCATCGGCCCCTACACGTTCCGACCGAGCTCGAAACTTCTGCTCAATCCCAAGGGCAACAAGGTCCGCCTGACCGAGAAGGAAACGTCGATCCTGCGTTATCTCTATCGCGCCGGGCAGCGCCCGGTGTCGCGCGAAACGCTGTTGCAGGAAGTCTGGGGCTACAATTCCGGCGTCACCACCCACACGTTGGAGACGCACATTTACCGGCTGCGGCAGAAGATCGAGAGGGATGCCGCCGCGCCCGCCATCCTGGTCACCGAGGCCGGCGGTTATAAGCTCGTGCCGTGACGCGGCTTGCTCATGGCGATTGAAGACGAGATCGCGTTGTTGGAGCGTGTGCCGACGCTCCGCCGGCTCGGCGGTGGCGCGTTGCGCAGCCTGGCGATCGCCGCGGAATCGCTGGTGCTCGAAGCCGGCGATGTGCTGTTCAGCGCCGGCGACACCGCCGACAGCGCCTTTGTGGTGCAGCACGGATCGTTGGTCCTGCGACCGGAAGGCGGCGGCGACGAGGAGGCGGTTGCCGGGCCGGCTACGCTCCTTGGCGAGACGGCGCTGCTGGCGCCGACCAGACGGCCGGCGACCGCGACCGCGCGCGAGCCGGCGCGCGTGCTGCGCCTGTCGCGCGCGACTTTTTTGAAGATCCTCGACAGTTATCCGGAAGCCGCGCAGCGCCTGCGCGAGCTGCTCGCCTCGCGTGCCGATCAATGGGCGCGCGAGATGGAAAACATCCGCGCCGCCCTGGCGCGCGGCGACCGGCCGCTATAGGCGCATCGTCATTGCGAGGAGCGAAGCGACGAAGCAATCCAGAACGGCGGCGCCGCACTGGATTGCTTCGCGGAGCTTGTCATCGGGCCGGCCACTTCGGGCCGGACCCGTTGGCTCGCAATGACGATGGAATGCCCAGAACTAAATCATCATGCGCTACGGCCGCTCGTGCGCCGCGTCGGGCAAGCCGTAGCGATGCAAATCGGCGCCGTGCACGTCGAGCCACACCTTGGCGCGCTCGTGATCGGGACAGAGCCCTTGCACGATGCGCCAGAACCGCGCCGAGTGATTCATTTCCACAAGATGCGCCACTTCGTGCGCGGCGAGATAGTCGAGCACGAAGCTCGGCGCCAGGATGAGCCGCCACGAAAACGACAGCACGCCGGTGGTCGAGCATGAGCCCCAGCGGCTTGCCTGGTCGCGCACCGCGACCCGCTTGACCTCGACGCCGAGCTCGTTGGCGAAGCGGCGGCTGGCGGCGTCGAGATCGAATCTCGCTTCGCGGCGCAGGAAATCGGCAACGCGGCGGTCGATGTGCGGCGCATCGCCGGCGACGCAGATGAGCGGCTCGCCCGCCGCGTCCGCGTCGGTCCACACCGTGCCGCGCACGAAGCGGCGATGCACGATGCGATGCGCCACGCCGCGCAGCGGCACCACGGCGCCGTCGGCGAACGGCGCGGCGCGCGGCAGCCGATCAAGCCGCGCCGCGATCCAGGCGCCGTGCTTTTGGGCAAAATCGCGCGCCTGCTGCAATGTGCCGCGCGGCGGAATCGTCAGCACCACCTCGCGGGTCGCCGAGACAATGCGCAACGTGTAGCGCCGCGCCTGCCGATGCCGCCGCACCCGCACCACATAGATCGAGCGATCGAAGACGATCTGGATCGCCTGCGGCTCACTGGGACGGCGATAAAGCAGCGCACGCAGCAGCATGGCCTGGGGCCCGAATCAAACCCGCGCGCGATAGTGCCACATCCGTCAGGCGGCAATAGGGCCGCGCCGGTAGCCGCCGCCAAATAGGCGCGACGACGCTGCGGTTACGCCGGCTGCAGTGACGTGCCGTTGGCGCGGCGCTTGGCGAGGCCGGCGCGGTTCGCGCGGCTTGCTTGCGCCACGGAGAGCACGAAATCGGCGATGCGCGGCGCTATCTCGGCGCGGAAGCGCGAGCCGTTGAACACGCCGTAATGGCCGACGCCGGGCTGCAGCCAGTGCGCCTGGCGCTCGGGCGGAATGTTGGGGCACAGGCGATGCGCCGCCTCGGTCTGGCCGACGCCCGAGATGTCGTCGTGCTCGCCTTCGATGGTGAGCAGGCCCACTTGGCGAATCCGGCTCGGATCGACCAGCCGGCCGCGATGCGTCATCTCGCCACCGGGCAGCGCGTGCCGCACGAATACGGTCTCGACCGTTTGCAGATAAAACTCCGCGGCGAGATCCATGACGGCGAGATACTCGTCGTAAAATTCCTTGTGCTTGCCCGCCGAGTCGCCGTCGCCGCGAACAAGATGCAGGAACAGCTGCTTGTGCGCCTCGATGTGGCGGTCGAGGTTCATGCTCATGAAACCGTTGAGCTGCAAAAAGCCCGGATAGACGTCGCGCATGAAGCCGGGATTGGGAAACGGTACCTTGGTGATGACGTGGCGCCGGAACCATTCGGTGCCGCGCTGCTGCGCCAGATCGTTCACCGCGGTGGGATTGACGCGCGTGTCGATCGGTCCGCCCATCAGCACCATGGAGGTCGGCACATAGGGATCGCCGTCGGCCTCCATGAGCGCCACGGCGGCCAGCACCGGCACCGACGGCTGGCACACCGCGATGACGTGGATGTCGCCGCCCAGCGCGTGCAGCATGGAGATCAGATAATCGATGTAGTCATCGAGATCGAACAGGCCTTCGGTGAGCGGCACCATCTTCGCGTCGACCCAATCGGTGATGTAGACGTCATGGTTGGGCAGAAAGGCCTCGACCGTGCCGCGCAGCAGCGTCGGGAAATGGCCGGACATCGGCGCGACGATCAACAGGCGCGGCTGCGGCCGTTGCGGCTTGTGCTCGAAGATCCGTTCGAAGTGAAGGAGCCGGCAGAACGGCCGCTGCCACACTACGGTCGGCATCACCGGCACGCGTTCGCCGCCGACCAGCGTCGAGGCGATGTGCCATTCCGGCCGGCCGTAGCGGCGCGTCGAACGCTCGAACAGTTCGGCGGCCGCCGCGATGGTCTTGCCGTAGGTGGTGTAGGAGAGCGGATTGACGGGGTTCTTGAAGAACAATCGGGTGGCGTCGGCCCAGGCCCGCGACGGGTTCAGCGCCGCGTGGCTCATCTCGTAGAACCAGTACAGCGGCGCAGCCAGCAGGATGCCGCCGCCGTCCGGCGCGGCTGGTGCGCCGCCGAACTCCCCGATCGCCATCGCTGACCCCTGCCCCTCGTGCTGCAGTGCAGCACTGCCGGTATCATCTGTCATAACGCGATCATAAAAGCAATTTTTTCATCATTGGTTTACGTATGGCGGAACGATGTTCCCCGCTATTCGCAGTGCACATACCGGCCATACCGGCGGCCGCGAAACCAGGATCGCCTTATTCGCCGGTCTGCATCAGGGAACCGTTGCGGCGGGCACTGCGCACCAGCGCCAGGAAGGCGAGCACGCCGGCGGCGAACAGCACCACGTTGAGCCCCAGCGCATAGAGCATCAGGTCGGGGCGGAAAACCTTGTTGATCAAAAGCGCCCGCATGCCCTCGAAAACATAGGTCGGCGGCAGCATCCAGGCGAGCGGCTGCAGCCAGCTGGGCAGCGTCGTCACCGGGTAATACACGCAGGTCAGCGGCATGAAGAAGAACATGATCGACCAGGCGAAGCTCTCGGCGCCCATGCCGAAGCGCAGGATAAGGCCGGAGACCAGGATGCCGATCGCCCAGCTGGTCAACATCAGGTTGAAGAAGAAGGCGACCAGCGCCAAGCCGAGCGCATAAAGGTTGAAGCCGAAGAACGCGATCGCCAGGAGGGTCACCGGCACGGCGCCGATCGACAGCCGCACCACGCTCATCACCATCAAGGCGGAGATGAACTCGAGCGGGCGCAACGGACTCATCATCAGGTTGCCGATGTTGCGCGACCACATTTCCTCGAGAAAGGAGATCGAGAAGCCGAGCTGACCGCGGAACAGAATGTCCCACAGCAGCACCGCGCCGATGAAGGTGCCGCCGGCGCGGGCGAAGAAGCCGGCATTGGTGGCGATGTAGTATTGCAAAAAACCCCAGGTCAGCATCTGCACGGTCGGCCAATAGACCAGATCGAGCAGCCGCGGCCACGACGAGCGCAACAGGTACCAGTAGCGCAGCATCATCGCGGCGACGCGGCGCGGCGAAAATGCCAAGGCGGCTTCGGTCTTGAGGGATTCAGACCTGGCGATCATTGCGCGGCCTCGCTTTGCGGCGAGCCGCGCGCCACGTCGAGAAACACCTCTTCGAGCGTGCGCCGGCCGTAACGCGCCAGGAGTTTTGCCGGCGTGTCGTCATCCTCGATGCGGCCACGCTTCATGATGATGACGCGATCGCACAGCCGCTCGACCTCGGCCATGTTGTGCGAGGCGAGCAGCACGGTGGCGCGGCGCGTGTCGGCATAGCGTGCCAGATGGCCGCGCACCCAGTCGGCGGTGTCGGGATCGAGCGACGCGGTCGGCTCGTCGAGCAACAGCACGTCCGGATTGTTGATCAGCGACTTGGCGAGTGACACGCGCGTCTTCTGGCCGGCCGAAAGCTTGCCGGTCGGGCGGTCGAGCAGTTCGGAGAGCTCGAGCTCGCGGCCAAGCCGGGCAATCCGTCCGCGCAGATCCTCGACGCCGTACAGCATGCCAAACACGGTGAGGTTCTGCCGCACCGTGAGCCGCATCGGCACTTCCACATAGGGGCTTTCGAAATTCATGCGCTGCAGCACGCGATAGCGCTGCCGCGGCATCTCGGCGCCCAGCACGGTGACGCGGCCCGAAGTCGGCGTCACCAGTCCCATGATGGTGGCAATGGTCGTAGTCTTGCCGGCGCCGTTGCCGCCAAGAAGGCCGGTGATCGAGCCCCGCGCCAGCGTGAACGAGATGCCGTCCACCGCCGCGACGGTCTTGTAGATCTTGACCAGGCGCTCGACGGCAATGGGTGGTGGCAGCGACGAAGTGGGCATAATGCGCGCAGATGTGGCGCGCGGCGCCGCCCGAGGCAAGAGGAACATCGGTTGGCCGGGTGGAACTATGGCGCCCCGGCGCGGATGATGGCACAAGACGGCAGCGGGGCAGGTGGGGTCGAGGCAATGAGCGCGATTACGCTCGAACAGGCCGAGCGGATCATCGACGCCGTCATCGAGCGCGGCGTGGCGCTCGATTGCCGGCCGTTGAGCGTGATCGTGGTCGAACCAGGCTGCAAGGTGAAGGCGTTCAAGAAGGAGGATGGCTCGTCGATGATCCGCTTCGAGATGGCCTATGGCAAAGCCTATGCGGCGCTGGCGCTCGGGCGCAGCTCCAAGCTGGTGCACCAACGCGCCGAGGAGCGGCCGATCTTCATGCGTTATCTGATCGCGGCGAGCGGCGAGCAGATCTTTCCGGAAGGCGGCGGCAGGCTGATTCGCGATGGTGGCGGCGAGGTGATCGGCGCGGTCGGCGTCACCGGCGACACCGAGGATCGCGACGAGGAGCTGGCCGCGTTCGGCATCCGCGCCGCCGGATTGAAGACCGACGAGGATTGCGCCGGCATGGGCCGGCGCGTCGGCCTGTTCAGGACCGCGCCGCCCGCCGCGCGCTCGTCGCCGCGCCGGCGCACGCGCTCATAAGCTCCATCCGAGCAGTCCGGATTGGCTGGCTCACCAACGAAGCACCTCCGCGCTCGCGGACATTAAAAGGAAAGACACGAGTAAAAAATGAAAGTCGGATTGTTCGATCACGTCGAGCATGGCGATCGGCCGCTGACCACGCTGTTCGACGAGCGTCTGCGCTTCGCCGAAGCGGCCGATGCCGCCGGCTTCTATTGCCTGCACATCGCCGAGCACCACGCCACGCCGCTCAACCTGGTGCCGGTGCCGGGCGTCTATCTGGGCGCGGTGGCGCGCGCGACCAAGCGCATGCGGCTCGGTCCGCTGGTGTACCTGTTGCCGCTCTATTCGCCGCTGCGGCTGGTCGAGGAAATCTGCATGCTCGATCATTTGAGCTATGGCCGGCTCGATGTCGGCGTCGGCCGCGGCGTATCGCCCTATGAGCTCAGGTACCACAAGGTCGAGCACGACGATTCGCGCGACATCTTCATGGACGCGTACGCCTGCATCAGCGCTGGCCTGACTACGGATTCGCTGACCTACAAGGGCAAGCATTTCGTCTACGAGAACGTGCCGATCGCGTTGCGGCCGCTGCAGCAGCCGCACCCGCCGTTCTGGTACGCCTCATCGAACGAAATCGGCTCGACCTGGGGCGGCGAGCGCGGCCTGCATTACGTCACGCTCGGCCCGACGCCGTTCGCCAAAGCCAACATCGCGGCGTTCAAGGCGGCCTATGCCAAGCGCGGCAGCCCGGCGCAGCCGAAAGCCGAGTTCCCCGGCGGCATCGTGGTCGGCGTGCAGCGCCACATCTTCGTCGCCGACACCGACGCCGAGGCGCACCGCTTCGCCAAGCCGGCCATGGACCGGCACCTCGCCCACATCAACTGGCTGCGCGACAAGCACGGCGTCGCCGGCGCGTCGTCGCTGACGTCGCGGCTGAACACGCCGCGCGGCGCCAATTACGAAGCGTGTATCGCCGACGGCAGCGTGATCTCCGGCTCGCCGGCCACCGTGCGCGCCGAGATCGAGCGGCAGGCCGCCGAGCTCGGCGTCAATTACCTGCTCACTTATCTGTTCCTCGGCACCATGCCGCTTTACGACGCGCTCCGCTCGCTCGACCTGTTCACCACCGAGGTCATGCCGCATCTGGCGAAGCTGTGAGTGTTTGATCCGCGCGTTCCCACGGAGTTAAGTAGTAACTCAGCGTGCCGCTTTTCGACTTCTTCGCGTGGACCGCTGGACAGTTTGACCGGCATATTGGCCTTTGTAGCCCCGTTCAGCGGTTCCCAAAGTCAGCTCAAAGATAAGCTGGCAAATCCGCATGCCGCTTCGTAGGCGAATTGGAACTGCGCCGTGATTCATCATTTCAAGTCGGATGCGGCCTTCAAATCCGGCATGAATTGTCGGGGCCGTCATATGCACAACAAGACCAAGGCGCGATAGTGAGCTTTTACCCTCAACGCGAGCGGCCAGTCGAGTTTCGGTTGGCATTTCGATATATTCTCGTGTCCACGCCAACGCGAGTTTCTTCGGAATTAACGAAAACCGGCTGCTCCGATCGTCTCCTCATCTGAAAGTTCTCTCATCACTTGCTCGGCGTTAAAACCTGCGGCGCGAGGATCAACGATATTTTCCAGTGCCGGCGTAGGGTCGCGAACGATCCAAATTACAGGATCAAGAGTAAGATCAACTGCAGATGAAGTGAGAGCTTCCTCAGCTGGCCGTGGGTCAATCCTTATAAGCCCGCGATCTAGCGAAATAAGAATTTCTCTGTCGGTAAGGATCAAGCCCTCATGGCCTCCCGCTCATCGGGCACAATTTCATTCTGCTTGACCCACACTCTCCAGGTGCCGCTCATCGTTTCACGAGGAAGCTCAATCAACGATTGCCCTTTTTTTTCCGCTATAGGGCGCCAGCCGACAAAAATCGTGTTTTTTTGAACTGACTTGCGATCAACCACCAAGCGTTCCGAACCGCCCACGGTCTGGATTTCGACCACAGCCTCACTTGGATGAAGTCCGCGACCAATCTCTCGAACTTTCACCCGCATCACTACCCTCCATGGTTCGATGCCAGATTCTCCTTGCCTGAGTCGCCCCTCCTTCGGGAACCCCTTTTATGGTTTCCCACATCGATTTAGCGGGCGCTGGGCTTTTTGCTCTAGAGAACATAATAGGAATTTATGGTTTCCCACATCGATTTAGCGGGCGCTGGGCTTTTTGCTCTAGAGAACATAATAGGAACAAGGAAAGTAGTCAAGCGGCCCAAATATCGGGTGACGTAAGGGGTTCTGTGTCAGGCGAGGAAGGGGGGTACTCCAACTGTGGCTGCCAAGCACACAACGGAGCACCCCCCATGTCACAGCGAGCTGCGACGATAACGAGTCTACCGATGGCTT